>CXWL01000970.1_pt1 | contig 68244 bp, 83 predicted proteins | sample 590931 | NCBI WGS metagenome assembly CXWL01 (sample SAMEA3498368, study PRJEB10139) | groundwater metagenome | biome: water well; material: biofilm material | place: Germany | collected 2015-04-27 | reverse complement strand
GGCGCCTTCAAGCTTCGGGGCGCATGGCACCGGCTGACCGATCTTTCGCCCGAGGCGCGCGGGTGCGGCGTCGTCGCTTTTTCTAGTGGCAATCATGCGCAAGGTGTTGCCTGGGCGGCCGCCAGGCTAGGTATCGATGCGACCATCGTCATCCCCAGCGATGCACCGCCGCTCAAGATCGAGGCGACACGCGCCCTGGGGGCGAAAGTCATCCTTTATGACCGGATGAGCGAGGATCGTGCCGAAATCGCCGCAAGGCTGGCGGCCGAGCGCGGCGGGACGCTGGTGCCGAGCTTTGATGATCCCTGGATCATCGAAGGGCAGGGGAGTGCCGGCCTGGAAGCGAAGGAGCAGCTTGGTTTCGAACCCGATCTTGTGGTTACGCCTTGCGGAGGCGGCGGCCTGGCATCCGGACTGGCGTTGGCGTTGCCGGGTGCCCGCGTTGCGATCGCCGAGCCCGAAGGATGGGATGACATGGCGCGATCGCTTGCCTTGGGGGAGATCGTCCCGGTCGGCCCCAACCCGCCAGCCACATCGTGCGATGCGTTGATGACGCTCCGGGTTTCGCCGCTCACTTTCGGCGTGCTGCGGGGTCGCGGAGTGAAAGGGGTCGGCATTTCCGAAAACGAAACACGTGCCGCCATGCGCTTTGCGCGTGATATGCTGGGCCTGACGCTCGAGCCGGGTGGCGCCGTCGGTCTTGCCGCCTTGTTGTCCGGAAAGGTGGTGCCTGCGGAAAGGACGCTGGTGCTGCTTTCGGGGGGAAATGTTGAACCGGCAGTTTTCGCCGAGATGACGAGCGGCTAGGATCGCGCCATGCTCTCCAAAACCACCTTTGATACGATGGTTTCGATCATGATGGCCGTGGTCGTAGCGCTGCTATGGGGCGGAATCGTCCTCATCAGGCGCGGCAACAATGACCGCAAACGCGCGATATTGATGCTCGTTGCAGCAGCCGTGCTGCTTGGCAACGTCCTGATCTGGACCTGGCCGGTATAGCGATCACCGATCGGGCAAATGGTCCAGCGTCAGCCGTATCTCGCGCAAGGTCCGCACGGTCGTATTCAGATCTTCTGTAGGAATTTCGGCCACAAGCTGCTCAAAATCGGGTGCCATTGCATGGATCTTGCCATCCTGAGCGTCACGGCCTGCATCGGTCACAAAGACAATTGCAGAGCCATCGCGGCTGCCGGCAGGAGTGACCGTTACATAGCCCTTCGCTTCAAGTGACGCCACTTTTTCAGCCGTGTAAGATTCGTCCTCCTGGAAAGCCCAGGCCATGCCGCTGATCGTATCGGGGTCGGGATGGGTGCGGCGGAAATAATTGAGGATGCCGAACTCTCCGGCATCCGTGGGTTCGTTGCTGCTCCGTTCAAAGCGTGTGCGGGCGAGATGTTCAATGATCGCGATCTCTGTGAAAAAGCCCACAAGGGTCTCTTCCGTGTCAGTCATGGCTGGTCCTCATCGAATGGTGGAACTGGGGTCGAGGCGCATGTCGAGATATTTATCGACGGACGCCATAAGCTCAACCTGTTCATTCTCGAAGAAATGGTTGGCGTTCCGGATTTCGTCGTGATGGATCGTGATGTGCTTCTGGGTGCGCAGCTTGTCGACCAGCTTCTGCACCGCGCCCGCCGTTACAACCTCGTCGCCGGTGCCCTGGATGATGATGCCGGATGACGGACAGGGGGCAAGAAAGGTAAAGTCATACATGTTCGCAGGCGGTGCGATCGAGATGAATCCCTTGATCTCCGGACGGCGCATGAGGAGCTGCATGCCGATCAGGGCGCCAAAGCTGTATCCGGCGATCCAGGTGGTTTGTGCTTCCGGATGGATTGACTGGACCCAATCGAGCGCGGACGCGGCATCGGAAAGCTCACCAATGCCATTGTCAAAACTTCCCTGTGACTTGCCCACGCCCCGAAAATTGAAGCGAAGCGTCGCAAATCCGCGGCGCACGAAGGTCTGGTAAAGCGACTGGACTATGCGGTTGTTCATCGTGCCGCCGCCTTGCGGGTGTGGATGAAGGATCATCGCAACGGGCGCGCGCGGGCGCGGGCCAGGATTGAAACGTCCTTCAAGCCGACCTTCAGGGCCGGGGAATATCACTTCGGGCATGAATCACTCGCAGACTTTGTTCGAACGATGCACAGAACAGGCTGTGCGAACGGGATGGCGCCTATATAGGAAGGCGCAACCGTTTCGCAATCATTCCGGACCAAGCAATTGAACGAACGCCTCTATCTTGATCACGCAGCAACGACGCCAGTGCTTTCTGTTGCGCGCAACGCGGTGCTCGATGGGTTGAAGCGCTGGGCCAATCCTTCCTCTCCTCATGCCGAAGGTCGGGCAGCACGGGCCGCGCTGGAGGACGCCAGGGACCGTATCAAGGCCGCTCTTGGCTGGCAGCACGAACTCATCTTTACAAGCGGGGCGAGCGAAGCGCTGTCGATCGCGCTCGGGCGATCGACAGCGGACGCGTGCATTGTCTCCGCCGTCGAGCATGACGCCGTTCACCGCGCCGTCCCGAACGCCTATTTCCTCCCCGTCGGTTCAGATGGGCTTGTTGCGCGCGACGCCCTTTATGGTCGTCTCGCGGCTCTCGGGGCCCGGCAGCCGCTTGTCGCCATCCAGCACGTCAACAACGAAATCGGGGTGATCCAGCCGCTCGAAGAACTCGGACAGGTGGTGCGTGGTGCCGGTGGCATACTGGTGGCCGATTGTGCACAATCGGCAGGCAAGATTGCCTTGCCGGATGCTGACGTGATTGCGGTTTCTGCTCACAAGCTGGGTGGCCCTCCGGGGATCGGTGCACTCCTGATCCGGGACCTTGGGCTCATCACACCATCTGGCGGTCAGGAAAAGGGATACCGGGCGGGAACCGAGAACCTCCCGGCGGCGCTGGGGTTTGCGGCGGCATTGGAAGCCGGTCGAGGCTGGCTTGCGCGCGCCGCGGATTTGCGATCGCATCTGGACGGCGCGATCGAAGCCGCGGGCGGAACGATCGTCGCCCGCAGTTCGCCACGCATTGCCACCATTGCCAACTACAGGATGCCAGGCAAAGCAGCATCGGCGCAGCTGATTCAGTTCGACCTGGCGGGCATAGCGGTTTCGGCAGGCAGCGCCTGTTCGTCGGGAGCCTTGAAGGCCAGTCCTGTCCTCACCGCGCTTGGCTGGAATGAAACCGAAGCGGGAGAGACGATCCGCGCAAGTTTTGGCCCAGACACGAGCCGCGCAAACATTTATCGTTTCATCGAGGCGTGGAAGCGCATTGCGCCGTGACCATCTATCTTGACTATCAGGCATCGACGCCACTTGCGCCCGAAGCAAGCGCCGCCATGCGGCCTTGGCTGGATGAAAAATTCGCCAATCCCCATGCATCGCACAAACTGGGAAGAGAGGCTGCGGCGGCGGTTGAACTGGCCCGCGAGTCGATTGCCGAATTGCTACCAGAGGGAGGGCGCATATTCTTTACCAGCGGCGCCACCGAATCCCTGAATTGGGCGCTGCGCGGGATTCCGGGTCATGGCTCCATCATGGTGGCGGATACAGAACATGCAGCGGTGCGCGATACCGCGCTTTGGCTGCGGGAGCAGCATCGCAAGGTGGAGCTGGTCCCGGTTGCGAAGGATGGCCTGCTCGATCCTGCTGTCGAGATCGGTAAGGGAACGGCGCTGGTTTCGGCCATGCTCGTCAACAATGAAATCGGCGTGATCCAGCCCATTTCCGCGCTGACCAACGCCGCGCACAGGGCCGGGGCCGTGTTCCTGTGCGACGCCGTGCAAGGATTCGGCAGGATCGATATTCCTGAAGGACCGGATCTGATCGCGATCAGCGCACACAAGATTCATGGCCCCAAGGGTATTGGTGCGCTTTGGGTGCGGGACGGTATTGCACTCGAACCGTTGCTCTTTGGCGGCGGGCAGGAGGGCGGTTTGCGGTCGGGCACCCTGTCTCCGGCGCTTTGCGCGGGCTTTGGCGTGGCGGCCAAGGTTGCCCGGCAGCGACGGGCGGCGGACGCTGCGCATGTGGCGCATCTCTGGGATATGGCGATGGACATGCTGCCCGGCGGATGGACGATCAACGGATCCACAACGGCGCGCTACAAGGGCAATCTCAACCTTCGCCGCGAAGGCCTGGATGCAGCGCGGCTGATCTCGGAACTGCGCAACATTGCCTTTTCGGCCGGTTCCGCCTGTGCCAGCGGTTCGGGCCGGCCAAGCCATGTACTCCGCGCCATAGGCCTTGCCGATAACGAAGCGCGTGCAAGCATCCGATTGGGTTTTGGGCGTTACACGACCATTGCCGAACTGCGCGAAGCGCTCCGCATGATATTCAATGCCTCCGACGGCCAGCGGGCGATCGCAGCATGATCCGCGTCCGTTTCCGAAGTGCTGACGGTGAAACGGTCAGCGAAGGCACGGGTGAAGCGGGCCAGTCGCTGCTTGATGTTGGGCAGGCGATCGGCCAGCCCCTTGAGGGGACCTGCGAAGGCCAGATGGCCTGTTCAACCTGCCATGTCATTGTCGATCCGGAATGGTTCGGGAAGCTCCCCAAGGCGCGCGAGGAGGAGGAGGACATGCTCGACCTTGCCGCCTGCGCAACACGGCATAGCCGCCTTTCGTGCCAGATAATGCTCAGCGAAGCGCTGGATGGACTGATGGTGCAAATCCCGCCCGAAAGCCGGAACATGCAGGGGCGTTGATTTTTGGCGCTGCCGCGACCATATGCGCACCCGGGAGTCGGGCGGACGGTGCACTCGCCAACCTGGTCAGGTCCGGAAGGAAGCAGCCACAACGAATTCGCATCGGGTCGCCCGGCTCCTACTTTCCCCCTTCGACAATGACCGGCGCAATGCATAGATAGGCGCATGTCCGAATCCTTCGACCTTGGTGAACCTTTGCAACAGGCATCGGCTGGTGCCTATCGAGTCCTTGCCCGCAAATACCGGCCGCAGCGCTTTTCAGAGCTGATCGGTCAGGATGCGATGGTCACGACGCTGGGCAACGCGATCAAGCGCGACCGGCTGGCGCATGCCTTCCTGCTGACGGGTGTGCGCGGGGTCGGCAAGACCTCGACTGCCAGGCTCATCGCAAAGGCGCTGAACTGTGAGAAGGGGCCGACAATCGATCCGTGCAATGTGTGCGAGGCGTGCGTTGCAATCGCCGAAGGGCGGCACATGGATGTCATCGAGATGGACGCGGCCTCCAATACCGGGGTCGACGATGTCCGCGAGATTATCGAGGCGGTGCGCTATTCGGCGGTCTCGGCGCGTTACAAGGTCTATATCATCGACGAAGTCCATATGCTGTCGAAGAACGCGTTCAATGCGCTCCTGAAGACCCTTGAGGAGCCGCCGCCGCATGTGAAGTTCCTGTTTGCAACGACCGAGGTCAGCAAGGTTCCGGTAACGGTGCTTTCGCGGTGCCAGCGTTTTGACTTGCGGCGGATTTCAGCTGACCTGCTGGCAAGGCATTTCGGAATGGTTGTCAAAGCGGAAGGCGTGAAGGCCGAGGATGAAGCGCTTGCGCTTATCGCGCGCGCGGCCGAGGGGTCTGTGCGCGATGGGCTTTCCATCCTCGACCAGGCCATTGCCCATGCAGCACTTGAGGGCGGCGGCGAAGTGACCGGGATCCAGGTGCGCGAAATGCTCGGGCTTTCCGACAGAGGCGCCGTGCGACGCCTGTTCGCCATGTTGCTGGCGGGGGATGCAGGCGGCGCTCTGGCATTGCTCCAGGAACAGCGCGATCTGGGGGTCGAGCCGGGCGCGGTGCTGCGGGGCCTGCTCGAGTTGACGCACCGGACCACGCTTTCCAAGGTCGGCGCCCCGGTCGATGCGACGCAGTCGGCCGAAGAGCGCGAGGCTCTCGATAGCTGGGCCTCGAGCCTGTCCTTCGCCTTGCTTCACCGCCTGTGGCAGTTGCTGCTCAAGGGCCATGAAGAAGTCGCGCGTGCCGCGCATCCGGGAGAAGCGGCCGATATGGCCCTGCTTCGTGTCATACACGCAAGCCAGCTGCCCGATCCCGGTGAATTGGCACGCAAACTCGATGCCGGACAGGCCGTCGCTGTTCCCGGCGCGGCCTTGGTGCCGCCTGCCGCTGGCCCGACCTCGGCATTGTTTCCGGTCCCGGCGGATTTTCCCGGCCTGATCAGCTTGCTCGAGACCAATGGCAAGCCACATATGGGCCAGCAATTGCACGATTTTGCGGGGCTTGTGCGCTATAGTCCGCCCGAGCTGGCCTTGCGCGCCATAAAGCCGCTCCCGAACGACTTTGCCCGGGATCTGGCATCGGCGCTCAAGGCGCTCACGGGGGCGAACTGGCAGGTCGAACTGACCGAGGACGCCGCAGCGCCGTCGCTCCTTGACCAGAGCCGGGAGCGCGAAAACGCAGCGCGCGATGCCATCCTCGCCGATCCGGCCGTGGTGGCTGCGATGCGGGCCTTTCCGGATGCCGAACTGCTTGATTTTGATCGCGAAGACAAACGGAGTTTGATTGCATGAAGTCGCTGGATGACATCCTCAAGATTGCCCAGAACGTCCAGGAGCAGATGGGGCAAGCACAGGCCAATCTCGATTCGATCGAGGTCGAAGGTGCAGCCGGAGGCGGGATGGTCAGGATTCGCGCGACCGCCAAGGGGCGCATCCTTGGGGTGGACATCGACGAAAGCCTTCTCAGCCCGTCCGAAAAGCAGATTGTCGAGGATCTGGTTGCGGCAGCCATCAACGATGCGCGCACCAAGGCGGATGCGGTTTCAAACGAGGAAATGGCCAAGATGACGAGCGGCCTGCCGCTGCCGCCCGGTTTCAAGCTGCCCTTCTAGATCAGCGCAGGCAGGCGTCGAGAGCATCCCGCCGAACCACGCCGACATTGGCGGCAAGCCGGTTGCCGTGGCGGCGTGTGAAGCCTGAGGGGCTGATCGCATCACGTTTCTTGGGGAGTGGCAGGACTGCCGCAATCCGCGCAGCTTCGGTCGCGCTCAGATTGCTTGCATCATGCCCGAAATAGCGCTGTGCCCCGGCATTGGCCCCATAGGTGCCAATACCCGTTTCAGCGACATTGAGATAGACTTCCATGATCCGTCGCTTGCCCCAGACGGTTTCGACCAGCAATGTGAACCAGGCTTCGAGCCCCTTCCGGAAGAATCCGCCGCCCTGCCACAGGAACGCGTTCTTGGCGGTCTGTTGGCTGATCGTCGATCCGCCCCGGATGCGCCCGCCCCGGGCGTTGCGCTTGGCCGCCTTGTAGATCGCTTCGCGGTCGAACCCGCCATGCGTACAGAATTTGCCATCCTCTCCCGCAATGGCGGCGCGGGCCATGTCCGGGTCCATCGCCGAAAGGCTCATCCAGTCCTTGCGGAGGCTGTGGCCGGACAGGACATCGCCCATCATCGTAATGGTGATCGGTGGGGGCACGAACTTGTAGGTCACCACCCACAGAACCGAGCCTGCCACGAAATAGAGAAGCCCCCGGCCGACAATGCGGCTGACGCGATAGACAATATTCCGGTTCCTGCGTGCAGCCATCCTGCCACATAACCAGCAGGACAGGCGCCCGACAAGGCCTGTTTATCACCGGTCAAGGATGCAAATCTGGCTGAAGCCGCTTGTGTTGGAAGGATGCAGCCGGAAAAACGATCAGGCTGCCGACAGCAACCGCTTTTCCCCCGCAAGCCGCATCATCGCCTTTTGCAGCTTCTCGAATGCCCGCACTTCGATCTGGCGGACGCGTTCGCGGCTCACGCCGTGGGTCTGACTCAGTTCCTCGAGCGTCTTGGGCTCTTCAACAAGGCGGCGTTCGGTCAGGATGTTCTGCTCACGCGCGTTGAGCGCTGTCATGGCCTCGACCAGCAGCGCGTGGCGGACAATGCGTTCCTCGGCATCGGCAAAGGCTTCGTCCTGCAACGGGCCGGTATCAGCGAGCGAATCCTGCCACTGGCCTTCGCCGTCCTCGTTCAGGGAAACGTTCAGCGATGTATCGCCGCCATTGAGCATGCGACGGTTCATCGAGATGACTTCAGCCTCGGTAACGCCGAGGTCCTTGGCGATTTTCGCCACGTCTTCGGGGCGCATGTCGCCATCCTCGAACGCGGCAAGATTGCTCTTCATCCTTCTGAGATTGAAGAACAGTTTCTTCTGTGCGGCGGTTGTGCCGATCTTGACCAGGCTCCACGAACGCAGGATGAATTCCTGGATTGAGGCCTTGATCCACCACATGGCATAGGTGGCGAGCCGGAAGCCCCGATCGGGCTCGAATTTTTTCACGCCCTGCATCAGGCCGATATTGCCTTCGGAAATCAGCTCATTGACCGGCAGGCCATAGCCCCGATAGCCCATCGCGATCTTGGCAACGAGGCGCAGGTGGCTCGTGACAAGCTTCGCCGCCGCTTCAGGATCCTGATGTTCCTGAAAACGCTTGGCGAGCATATATTCCTCTTCGGGCGTCAACAGCGGAAATTTGCGAATTTCTGCCAGATACCGGTTGAGGCCCGCTTCGCTCCCCAATGTGGGGATGGTGGCGGGGACATTCGACTTCACTGCGACTGATTTTGCAGCCATTTTAACAGTTTCTCCCTGCGCGTCGGCCTTGATGGCCTGGCGCTTGCTTGATGCCCTTATATACGCAGATTGCTGAACAGTCTCTGCATATCGTCCGGAATTTTGCTTTCGAACCTGCAATATTTACGATCAACGGGGTGAACGAAACCGATCACTGCGGCGTGCAGTGCCTGACGGTGGAATTCCAGTTCCTTCAGTATCTCGCGGTGCGCAGGCTTGGTGCGGCCATAGACGGGATCGCCAATCAGGGCATGGCCGATTGAGGCCATATGGACGCGCACCTGGTGGGTGCGTCCCGTCTCCAACTGGCATTCAACCAGGGCCGCATCCTTTAGCGGCTGCAAGAGACGGTAGTGAGTCACGGCGCGCTTGCCGCGATCGGAGTCCACAATCGCCACTTTCTTGCGGTTTTGCGCTGATCGCGCGAGTGCAGCATCGACCGTGCCGTTCGCCGGGTTGGGCAGCCCGTTGACGATGGCCATGTAGCGGCGTTCAATCGTATGTGCGGCGAATTGCTTCGCCAACCCTTCATGCGCGCGATCGGTCTTGGCAACGACCAAAAGCCCCGACGTGTCCTTGTCGATACGGTGGACGATGCCAGGCCGGGCCACGCCGCCGATGCCCGAGAGCCGCCCCGCGCAATGGTGAAGCAGGGCATTGACCAACGTCCCGTCAAGGTTGCCGGCGGCCGGATGGACGACGAGCCCGGCCGGTTTGTCGATTACCAGCAGGTGCTCGTCCTCGAAAACGATCTCGAGCGGAATATCCTGCGCTTCGGCAGTGGCGGGCGCCAGCTCGGGGATGGTGAGGGTGTATGTGGCTCCGGTGCGGGCCTTGGCCGAAGGATCACGCGCCGCAGCACCACCCAGCATGACCTGCCCGGTTGAAATCAGCGCCTTGATCCGTTCGCGCGACAGGGTCGGCACAAGCGTGGCGAGCGCGCGGTCAAGCCGCCACCCGTCCATCTCGGCCGCGATTGTCGTGCTCACGCTGGAACCCCCTTTGTTCATAGCCTAGGGATGTGGCTATGGGTTTGCGAATATCAAGAGCGCTGCAGGCGCAATTGCTGGCCGAAGCCGCAGCGATGCCTGAGCGCGAAGTGTGCGGGCTGTTGTTCGGGGTTGCGGGCGAAGCGGTTACATCGATCCAGCCTTGTGTCAACGTCGCTGCTGATACCGCCCGAACGTTCGAAATTGATCCCGTTTCGCTGATTGCTGCACACAGGGCTCAGCGTAGGGGTGGCCCGAGCCTCATCGGCTGCTATCACTCGCACCCCAATGGGTCGGCGACGCCATCGCCGCGCGACAGGGATGCCGCCCGGGATGGTTCATTCCTTTGGCTGATCATTGCCGGCCACCGCATCAGGGCGTGGAGCGCCGCCGCCCCGGGCATGTTTGAAGAAGCAGAAATTGAGCACACCGACTGAATGCGCCGCCTTGCAACCGCGCTGCGCTTCGGCCAAGGGGGCTGCGGATCAGGGGATTTGATTTGATGGCGATGGATGCGATCGATTTTGCGAGCCTTTTGTGTTCACGACTGTGCCATGACCTGCTGAGCCCGGTTGGCGCGCTCAACAATGGCATTGAGCTGCTGGCGGATGAGCACGATCCGGAAATGCGCGGCAAGGTACTCGAACTGCTATCCGAAAGCGCGCGTGCCTCCGCCAACAAGCTGAAATTCTTCCGGCTTGCCTTCGGCGCGGCGGGGGGCTTTGGCGATCAGGTTGACGCGCGCGAGGCAAAGACCGCCATTGAGGGTGTTTTCGGGGCAGGCGGACGCGTCCAGCTTGGCTGGCTCGTGGGCGATGCGACACTGTCCAAGCCGGCGATCAAATTGCTTTTGAACCTCGCGCTCATTGCGGGCGACGCACTTGTGCGCGGTGGCCGGCTTGATGTTGGAGCCGAAACGCGCGACGGGATTACTGAAATCGTTATCCGTGCCGAGGGGGAGCGACTGGTGCTGGACCCCGAATTGCGGCTGGCACTGTTGGGCGAGGTCGATGAGGACAAGCTGGCGCCGCGTGCTGCTGCTGCCTGGCTTGCCCATAAACTGGCAACATCGGGCGGCGGCATGGTTCAGGCCTCCGACCCTTCCGAGCCATTCCTGCTTTTCGGGGCAACGATCCGCGCCGCGTGAAACCCTTCCCTTTCCACCTGCGCTAAGGTCTATGGAAGGTTATGGATTCGCAGAGCAGACTGCAGGCGGAACGTTCGGTTCCTGACCTGGCCAACCGCCATTCTGCCCATGAAGGGCTCACCGCACGAGACATATTGATCGCCTGTGTGATGAACCTGATGTGGGGCCTGAACCTGATTGCGGTGAAGATGGGGGTCGACCTTGTGTCCCCCTTGACGGCTGCCTGGCTGCGTCAGGCGATGGTCCTTGTCATCTGCCTGCCCGCGCTGAAGATCATTCCGGGCAAGATGCGCGAACTGCTCCTGCTCGGGCTGATGTCGGGCGCCCTCTTCTACATCTTTGTCAACCTTTCGCTGGCGGTGTCGTCGAACATCAGCGCGCTGGCCATTGCCGGGCAACTGGGCGTGCCGTTCTCACTGATCATGGCGATCATCTTCCTCGGTGAGAGAATCCACCGGGCGCGTATCCTGGGCATCGTTCTTGCTTTTGGCGGAGTAGTCATGCTGGTCTTCGACCCCGCCGCGGCGCACGAACAGGCGGGTATTGCCTTGACAGCGGTGTCCTGCCTTATCTGGGCTTTCTGTTCGCTGATCCAGCGGCGGTTGATCGGCACGCCAGTCTTGACCATCTATGCGTGGGTAGGGCTCGTCGGGAGCATCGTGCTGTTTCCCATCGCGCTTTATTTCGAACCGGCGAGCGTTTCCAGACTTCCGGAATTGCCACTGTCCACGCTGGGGTGGATCCTGTTTTCCGCGCTCGGTTCGACGGTGATCGGGCAGGGTGCGATGAGCCTTCTGCTTCAGCGCCACCCGGTTTCAAGCGTGATCCCCTTGTCGCTGGTTGCTCCCGTGATTGCGGTGATTGCATCCTCGCTCTATTTCGGAACCAAGCTGACGTCGTTCATGATAACGGGCGGCGTGATCGTGATGATCGGTGTCGCCATCGTCACGATCAGGACAGCAAAGGCGAAGGAGGCGGGGCAGGGATCATGAGCGCATTCATCGACACGCCGTCGCCCAATTTCGATGAACGGACACTTCCGGTCACGATGGTCGTTCTTCACTATACCGGCATGCGGGACGCAGCCTCTGCCATTGCCCAACTGAGTAATGCTGAAGCGAAGGTATCGGCGCACTACCTTATTGCTGAAGATGGACAGATTGTCCGGATGGTCGATGAAGCCAAACGAGCCTGGCATGCCGGAAAATCATTCTGGCGGGGCGTTACGGACGTGAATTCCGCAAGTGTTGGCATTGAAATTGTCAATCCGGGTCATGAATTCGGATATCGCCCCTTTCCTGTCGCGCAGATCGATGCGTTGATCCCGCTGATGCAGGAGGTCACGATGCGTTATCGCATCACGCGCGGCAACGTCGTCGGCCATTCCGACATCGCGCCCGCCCGCAAGGAGGATCCGGGCGAACTCTTCCCGTGGGAAAGGCTGGCCAGGCTTCGGCTCGCGCTGCCGAGCCCCACCAAAAACCTGATGGATCCCCATTGGACAGATGCTGGTTTTCTCCTGGCGCTCGAGCGCTTCGGCTATGAGGTGACCGATCCGCTCGCAGCCGTCCGCGCTTTCCAGCGGCGCTTCCGCCCCGAGACAATTGACGGGATCATCGACGGTGAATGCCGCGCGAAGCTGCTGGCTTTGCTCTTGCCCCGGCCAATGGGAGACGATTGATGCATGTATTTGTTACGGGCGCGTCCGGCTTTGTCGGAGGGGCTGCAGTGAAGCGGCTGGTCGCGGACGGGCACAAGGTCAGCGCCATGTCACGATCCGAAATATCAGACGCGAAAATCCGCGCGCTTGGGGCCGAGCCGGTGCGCTGCGATCTTGATACCATCAAGCCGGATCATGTGCAGGGCGTGGACGTGGCGATCCACAGTGCTGCATTCGTTAAGGCCTGGGGACCGAAAGACGCATGGTTCAAGGCGAATGTGCTGGGGACCCAGGCAGTGCTGGATGCCTGCGCTGCCGCTGGCGTCAAACGCTTCATCCATATCGGCACCGAAGCCGCGATCCTCAAAGGCCAGCACATTCGCAATGCCGATGAGACGTATCCGCTCGCGCCGGATTCGCCCTATCCGTATTGTGGGACCAAGGCGCAGGCCGAACAGCGCGTCCGCGATGCGAATCGGCCGGGCGTATTTGAAACGATCGTGCTGCGCCCACGCCTCATTTGGGGGCCGGGCGATACGACCCTGTTGCCCCTAGTGGAGGCGATGGCCGCTTCAGGAAAATGGAGGTGGATCGATCACGGCAAAGCGATGACATCCACCATTCATATCGACAATCTCGTCCACGCTATTTGCCTTGCGCTCACCAAAGGGCGGCCCGGCGAAGCCTATTTCATCATCGATGATGGTACGATCAGCATGAAGGACATGATCGCTGGCATGGCCGCGTCGAGACAGTTGATTCTTGCAGATAGATCGATTCCCTCCTGGCTGGCCGATATGGTCGCTGCTGTCGGCGAAACCGTTTGGCGTATGTTCGGCCTGCAGGGCCGACCGCCGCTGATGCGCCTCGCCGCGATGGTGATGTCACGCGATTGCATGCTCAACGGCGCAAAGGCCAGGGCTGAACTTGGCTACCATCCGGTCATTACGGTAAAGGACGGGCTGGCGGCGCTCGCTCAAACCGCCTAAGGCGCTCCCGCCAGAGGGTCGGGCGACCGCTGCTGCATGGGCAACCGCGCAGGGGAGGAAAGTCCGGGCTCCAGCGAGGAACGGTGCCGGATAACGTCCGGCGGGGGCGACCCCAGGGAAAGTGCCACAGAAAACAAACCACCGCGCACTCGTGCCGGCCAGGTCGAAACGGTGCGGTAAGAGCGCACCGCGCCTCTGGTAACAGGGGTGGCAGGGCAAACCCCACCGGGAGCAAGACCGAATAGGGGCGGCGCATGGCATCCTCCTGCCAGTCGCCCGGGTTGGTTGCTTGAGCGGCGGAGCGATCCGTCGCCTAGAGGAATGGTCGCCCATCGTGCGCAAGCGCGAGGACAGAACCCGGCTTACAGACCCTCTGGCGTTTTTGTTTTCTCGCAACACATCCGTTGCTTGAATTGTTGGGGATTTGGTAGTTCAACTGCTTGTTGCAAGAAGAGTTCCTTGGCGGAGTAGCCTGTATATGAGGTTTGTCACGCATTTGACTGTCGCAATGGCGATGCTTTCGTCGGGGGCGATTGCGCAGGAAGCTGCGAAAGATCCATCAATTCAGCCAACGGGCCAGCCGAGCGCGCAGCAACTCTTCGAGTCCGGCGCGGCCGCCATGTCGGCACAGGATTGGGCAGGGGCGCTGGCAATATATGCGAATTTGGAGTCCCGACTGTCTGTGTCGGCGAAGCCGAATGTCAAGAGCCTCTCGCTTGTCGGGTTGCGCAAAGGTGCAACGCTCTTGCATCTTGACAGGCTCGACGAAGCAGAGACGCTGATTTCGGCTTCGCTCGCAAAATTGCCTGCCGACGATTCAGGCCTGCATGGAGAGATCTGGAATGGCCAACTGGGGCTGGGGGACATTGCCAGCCGCCGCTTTGATTATGTGACTGCGGTTTCGCGGTTTCGGCAAACTCTAAACGGCACGACATCGCCAGCCGAAAAACTGATCCTGTATGATCGCCTGATCCGGGTCGGGATATTTGTCGATCCCCAGCAAGCGCTTGCCGATTCCGACGCCGAGCTGGCGTTGCTGGCGACTGACCCTTTGGTGGGCAAGGAATGGCGGGGTTTGGCGCATCAGTTGCGCGGGCGAACATTGCTGAACCTTGGCCGGATTCCCGAGGCCCGGACGGAGCTGGGCATGGCGATCAAGTTGCTCGGTGGTCTGTCGTCCACCAACGTCAATGCGCTCGATCTCGCGGCTCGATCTGAGGCCGCTATCGCCGCGATGCGCGCAAAACTTCCCGATCAGGCGCGCAGATTCCTCGCCTATACGGGAGCATCCATGCAAGCGGGGCAGGGCTTTGAGTTGGGAAAGGACATGACTCCGCCGCCCTGTGGAGGCACCAACGGCCCTCGCCCGGAGGATGTGGCAGTGGTGGAATTTTCGATTCGTGATGATGGCAGCGTGCGAAATGCGATCCCAATCTACTTCACCGGAAAACCGGTGGTCGCCGTCGAATTTGCCCGGGCGGTTTCGCATTGGTCGTGGAGCGCCGAGGAATTGAAGCGGGTCATACCGTTTTTCAGATCGCAGACCCGGATCGAGATGCGCTGCTCCACGGTATTCAATCGCCCCGACACTTTGGACATGCTGTCGCCGGAAACGGAGGGCTGGCTGGCCACAAAACTGGCGCGCCCCATCGAAGTCAACCCCGCCAGTGATGCAAATGCACTTGCAGGACTTAGAGCCGAGCTGGCCGGGCGTGAAAAGCGTGACGGAGCAGATTCAGTCCAATTGATACCCGTGCTCATCTCGCTCGGCTCAAACAGCGTTGCCCCAGCCGAGGAAGCGGAGCGCTCTTTGGCCAGAGCGCTGCAGATCGCACAGGGGCAATCAGCGCCAGCCGGAGTTCTGGCATATTTCAAACTGGCTTCTGCGATGGTCATGCAGTGGAAATTGACCTATCGCGAGCCGTCAGCCTATCAGAATAAGATTCGGGCGGCGTTGGCTGAGCCTTCAATCGCCGCCAGCTCGACCGCCCGCAACGCCTTGACCATAGCATTGTTTGACGCATTGAGCTCTGGTGATCGAAAGAAGTTCGGGCGTGCGATAATCGCCCCGCTCGCTGATGATTTGTCGCTCCTCCCGAACGATCCGTTCAAGGTAGGTGCGCTTATGCGGCTGGCCAATCTCGAATATGCTGTGGGAAAGATCGAAGACGCCCGTTCGCTATTCGCCAAGACAGGTCTTTCCGAACAGCAATGTGCGCTGGTCGATGCCACACCAAGTCTGACCGGAGGTCGGATCGGAGACGAAGACTACCCCGTGGAGGCCCTTCGATGGGGATTTGGCGGCTGGACGGTGGTTGAGTTCGACATCGATGCCAATGGCAAGCCGCTCAACGAACGCCCTTTGATTTCATTTCCGCCATTTGTCTTTGGTGATCCCACCGTCAAGCAGATCAAGGGGTTCCGTTACGAGCAGCGCTTCCGGCCTGACGGCGGTCTTGGGTGTGGGGGGCAACGGCAGCGCGTCACATACCGAAGCGGACGCTGAGGCGACCCTGTCCTTGGTAGCAGGTCGCACCAGGGCACAGCATTTCACGTGGCAATTTGGCCGTCGCTTTGGTAGAAGCGCAAATCTATGTCCAGAAAAACGCGATCCGATGATTGGGGCTTTCCACGCTGGCGCAGCTATGGGGCTTCGCGCGAAGCGGTCAGGGTCCGGCTGTGCGATCGCTATGGCTGCAACGACCCTGGTGACCGGCCAGCGCCCAAGGCGCCCAACAGTGCCGAACGCTGGTGGTTCTGCCTCCGGCATGCGGCTGAATATAATTCCAACTGGGATTATTTTCAGGGGCTGACAGCCGAAGAGGCCGCCGAGCGCGAAGCCAATGAGCGTCGCGATGCGAGCGGTTTCCAGGACGCCAAGCATTATGGCTGGGGTGGCCCCGGGGATGGCTCACGCAGCCGTGACGAGATGCGCGCGCTTGACATATTGGGGCTGGAAATCGACGCCGAATTCGAAACCGTGAAGGCTGCCTGGCGGGCGCTGGCCAAGGAAAACCACCCCGATGTGAATGCCGGGGACGTCGAGGCTGCGAGGCGGTTTCAGGCGGTCCAGACCGCATATGAGGTGTTGCGCTCCGCAGAGGAGCGGCGGCTGGCGCTCTGATCGCTACTCCTCAAGGCTGTCGGGCAAGGGGGGCTTGCCCGATATTTTTCTGGCCAGCGCTTCGGCGCTTGCAATCGTCCACGGCCCGTCCAGCTGGAGAACGCCGTCGCGGATCGTTTCCCGCACGATCGGGTCCGCAACGGTAACCTCGTCGAGCGCCACATGCGCCGGCCTTCCCACAAGGCGTTGCGTCACGAGAGCGATGCGCTTTGCCGCAGCTTCGCTGAAAGTGATCCGGATCGATGATGTGCCGTCAAGTTCTGGTTGTGCGCGCGCATCGAGAATCTCGGACTCGGGAAAAGATTCGTCCGCAATCTCGAACAGGCGCCCTTCCGCGCCTGCCGGCGCCGCCAGCATGACCAGGAAGAAGGAGATGAAGCGCCCCGCCATGCAACGATACTAGACCATCTCAGGAAGCGGGAAAAGTCGGGAAATTGGCCTGAATCCGCCGCAATCTGAACATGATCCGGCCATATTCATTGCCGACTCCTTCACAGTGCAATCACGCACGGCGTTGGTGAAGGAGCATGGGCGATGATAAAATCTGGTCTGGTCGTGGCGGCAATGATGTCGCTGGCAGTGGCGGCCCCCGCGCAGGCGGCGCAGGATGCGGGCTTGAGCCTCCATAATGGTCGCGATGCGGGCATCAGGAGCAGCTTGGGCGGGCAGCTTGGTCTCACGCTTCGGCTTGGTGATCGCCAGACGGTCAGGGGATCAGATAGGCTCAACCTGAGGATGAGCGCGGGCCCGATCGTTTCGCGGAGCAACGGCAAGCATTCGACGGCCAACCTGCTTTCTGCAAGCCTGTCTCCCGGATACAAGGCCGAATTGGCGTTCGGGGGCCAGCCGCTGGCGACCCGCTACACTAAGGCTGGCTTTGCCGAAGCGCGCGCGCGCGGCCTTGAGGGCCAGGATCGCAAGGGCGTCAGTACGCTGGGATATGTTGCCATCGGCGTCGGTGTGGTTGCCACTGTAGTGGTCATCGCCGGGGCGATTGTGATTGCCGACATCAATGATTGCAGCGACGGAAACTGCGAATAGCGGCGTTATGCGTATCGCCGCGCCGTCGCGTGGATCAGAGCGATCATGTTGGGGATTCCCTGCGTCCGGTTCGAACTGAGCTGGTTTTTGAGGTCAAACGGGGCCAGAGCGGCTTCGATGTTGATAGTGAGAATGTCGGCAGCGGGCCGATCCTGGGCCGCCAAGAGCACCAGCGCAACGATGCCCTTGGTAATCGCGGCGTTGCTGTCGGCAAGGAAATGGAGCCGGCCGTCGCCGAGGCGGGTGGGATAGACCCACACGCTTGCCGAACAGCCCCTGACCAGCGTGGCATCGGTCTTCAGGGCATCGGGCATCGGTTCAAGTGCCTTGCCCAGGTCGATCAGCAGGCGGTAACGATCGTCGCCGTCGAGGATTTCATATTCTTCCTGAATGTCGGCGAGGCTTGTCATGCCTGCGCCGCTAGCAGGGCAGGGCCTTACAGGTCTACCCCTGCGGCGATCGCTTCGAGCTTGCGGATGCGCTCCTTCAGGTCGGCGATCTCGATCCGGTTGGTTGCGTTGGGGGCTGTAGGCTCCTGGCGGATTGCATCGAGTTCCGCGCGTTTCAGCTCAAGCCACGCCTTGAACCCCCTGAGGCTGACCGATGCCAGCAGCGCAATGGCCGCCAGCGCGGTTGCCGCCATGATGAGGTAGAGATTCGCATAGTCCATAACGACCTCCTGTCGTCCTGATCTGTTTAGCGGAGTTTCTCGATCTCACGATCGAGTTCTACGGCGCTGCTGGTGTCGGTGGCGATCCGCTCCAGAACGGCGATGCGTTCCTTGAGTGTCCTGATTTCGTCGCGCATGCGATTGGTGTCGGGATCGGGCGTCAGCGCTGCGGCAACATCGTGCGCGCCGTGAAGGTGCCGGCCGCGCCGGATGCCGCCGAAGCGTGCGGACAACACTCGTCCGACGGTCACGACGATGACAATCCCGAGGACCATTTCAAACGGATTCATTGTAATTCTCCAGAAATTTATTGCATCAGTTCAACGGCTTGTCGCGCAGACTTTCGATTTGATCGGCCACGTCGATCCCCCTGTCGGTAATGATGCGCTCCAGCACGCGCATCCGTTGTTCGAGCCGTTCGGTGTGCGCCGCATATTGGGCCGTCTTTTCCGCCGTCATTTGCGATTGCTGGTCGAGTTGGCGTTCCTTCACCCGCAACCACATCCGGAAGGGTGCGATGCCGATTGCGGCAAGGGGAATGAGAACCCAAATCCAGCTGGCAACATTGTTCATCGGTCGGTTCCTTAATTTACTGGCTTGCCGCGAAGGTCTTCGATTTCGCGCGTCAGGCTATGTGCTTCATCGGTGACGATGCGCTCGACGGTTGCAAGGCGATCCTTGATCGAACCGAGTTCGGCGCGAAGCTGTGCATTCTCCTGGGTCAGGAGTTTAACGCGCTCCACGGTTTCGCCATCGGTCTTGGGATAAATCGCTTTGCCCCAACTGTTTTCGAGGGGGTAGCCGTTCTTGATCCGCAGCCTGGTGGTGTAGATCCAGCCGCCAATTGCCATCGCTCCAAGCATCAGGCCAGCACCGATCATCCACGGGAGATTCGGTATGATTGTCATCTCTGCAATGTCCATGATGCTGTCCCTTATCTCAGGTTTTCGATTTCGGCCGACAGGCGGCTGGGCACATCGGTCGCGATCCGTTCGAGCACCGCGATCCTTTCCTCAAGCCGGCTGACCTGGCCGTGGAGCTTCTCATTTTCTGACGTCAGCAGCGTGATCTTGCGTTCGGCTTCCGGGTCGGCCCGTGAAACGGCACCCCCCCAGCTGCTTTCGAGCGGATAGCCATGCTTCGCCCTGATCCAGCTCGTGACCATCCATGCGCCATAGCTCATGGCAATGATCGCGAGGACAAATATAGGTCCGCCCCATTGCATTGTCTGTCTCCCAGTCCGTCAGCGCTCAGCGCAGCTTTTCGATCTCGTTGGCGAGGCTCGAATTGCGGCTGGTGTAGTAGGTTTCCACATCGGCCAGGCGGCGATCAATGTCGCGGAACCGGGCACGGACATCACGGGTTGTGCGGGCCGGGGACTGACGGACGCCCTGCCAGAATTTCTGGTCATCAGCATCGCCGTAAAGGCTGAGTGGCTTCGGGCGGGCCAGCCATGCAATGATGAGATAGGCCACAAGAAGCGCGCCCGATCCGAAGATCGTCCCGAGCACCACGCCGACGCGAATGAAAAGCACATCGATACCCGTATAATCGGCAATCCCGGAACATACGCCCAGCCATTTGGCGTTCTGCTTGTCGAGGTAGAATTTGGTGCGGCTTGCAGACATTGTCATATCCTCCTTGAAAATTCGAAATCAGTGGCGGTTGCTGATGCGCGTTACCGGCGCTTCAAGTTCACCAGATTTCCAGTTGGGGTTGTCGGCGGTCAGGATGCGCTCAACGGTTTCGAGCCGGTCATCCAGGCGCCGGGCCATGTCGTGGAGCTCATCGAGCAGGTTTTCATCTTCGCGGGTCAGCGTGGCACCGCTTTTCCATTTTGTTACATAATGGAATATCAGCCACGGCAATCCGATGAAGAGCATTCCCACGATGGGGATGGCAAGTATTTCGCTTCCCATTATCTCAACCCTTCTTGGCTACGCTGGCCTTCAGCGCTTCGAGAGCGGCATCGACCTTTTCGTTTGATTTGAGTTCGTTGATTTCTTCCTCAAGGCTCTTGGGTTCCTGGCCCATATACAGCGCATCGGCACGGCCTTCGGCAAAATCGACGCGGCGCTCAAGGACATCGAAGCGTGAAAAGGCTTCCTCGACCTTCGAACCGGCATAGGCCTCGCGCACCTTGATGCGGTTATGCGCCGATTCAAGCCGGGTCATGATCGCGTTCTGGCGCGTCCGCGCCTCGCGCAGCTTGGCCTGGAGCTTGGAGATGTCGGCTTCGGACGCCTTCAGCGCTTCGTCGAGCGCCGAAATTTCAGCCTGAAGCTGTTCGCTCATGTCGCTCGCCTTCTGGCGTTCGACGAGGGCCGCCTTGGCCAGGTCTTCACGATCCTTGGAAAGCGCCAGCTCGGCCTTTTCGGTCCAGCTTTCTTCAAGCTTTTCGAGCTTGGTAATGTGGCGGCGCATTTCCTTCTGGTCGGCGATATTGCGGGCCGCTGTAGCGCGAACCTCAACCAGCGTTTCTTCCATTTCCAGGATGATCATGCGGATCATCTTGGCGGGGTCTTCCGCCTTGTCGAGAAGGTCGGTGACGTTGGCGGCAATGATGTCGCGCGTGCGTGAAAAAATTCCCATCGGGGTAGCTCCTGGACTGAAACGCGGTTTGTGGTGGCGGCTATAGTAAGGGCGAGTGGCCGGGAGGGTAAGGGCGCCCTCCCGGCCGGGGGTTTCCTGCCTTGGGGGGATTATGGCAGGTAACTGGTGCTTCATGCCAGTGGCACCATGATTGAAGTCTGCGCCAGGGCCGGCGTTGCGGCGGTGGCGGGGCCAACGGCGCCAATCAGGCAAGTCGCAGCAAAAAGGACGCTGATGGTCACAGCAGTCAGGCTGCCGATTGCGGCGGTGATGCTGTCGCGAAGGTTGAAACCATTGTAACTATTCATCTCAGTTCTCCTTGAACCTTGGAATTGATCGTGCCGGTCGGGGGCAACCGGCTTGCCAGGACATAAGCATGAGCCGTGCCAGTTTTGAAATTTCGGCGGAATTCTGGGATTTATACAGGGTGAACGGGTCAATCAGGCTGAATTAATATTGCTATTAGTTAGGAAGTTATGCTAACAAGTGGGGATGGAGAGAAGCAGTCAATTCGTCGGACAGTCCAGCGCCTTTCTCGACAGCGTCGAACGGGCCAGCCGTGCGGCGGCACTCAACCGTCCGGTTCTCGTGATTGGCGAACGCGGCACCGGCAAGGAGCTGGTCGCCGAGCGGCTCCACCGGCTGAGCCCAAGATGGGATGGGCCGTTCATCACGATGAACTGCGCCGCGCTGACGGAGACCCTGATCGAAGCCGAACTGTTCGGGCATGAGGCAGGGGCGTTTACCGGCGCCACCAAAACGCGCGAAGGACGATTTGAGGAGGCCGATGGCGGGACCTTGTTCCTTGATGAGCTGGCAATGCTGTCGGCTGCCGCGCAGGAGCGCCTCTTGCGGGCGGTCGAATATGGGGAAGTTACGCGCATTGGTTCCAACCGTCCAATCCGGGTCGATGTCCGGATCGTGGCCGCCACAAACGAGCACCTCCCGGCGTTGGTCGAAAAAGGCCGGTTCCGCGCCGACCTGCTCGATCGGTTGGCGTTCGAGGTGGTGACCTTGCCGCCGCTGCGCGCGCGCGAGGGCGATATTACCGTACTCGCCGATCATTTCGGCCGGAGAATGGCGTCCGAGATGGAATGGCCAAGCTGGCCCGGTTTCTCGAAAGATGCTGTGGTGGAGCTGGTATCATATGACTGGCCGGGCAATGTGCGCGAATTGCGCAACGTGATCGAGCGCGCGGTCTATCGCTGGGATGACACCGATGCACCGGTCGGAGCGGTTGAATTCGATCCGTTTGCTTCGCCCTGGCGCCCGCTGCACGAGCCAAAGGACGTTGCGAACAAGGGGGCTGTCAAGTCGGAGCCGGCCCCGGCGACGCCGACCAATCCGGGCGTGGCCGAGACTTTCGAAACGGGCGACTTGCGCAGCGCCGTGCTGGCGCATGAACGCAAGATCCTCGAAGCTGCCCTTGCCCGGCACCGGCATAACCAAAGGGCTACGGCAAAGGCGCTAAACCTGACCTATGACCAGTTGCGCCACTGCCTCAAACGGCACGGGTTATTGGGCTGAGGGCGCTTCATCCCCACCGAGTCCGTGGCGCATGAGCATTGGAACATTTGCCGCCGCAAACAGGATGGTCAGGATCGTCACGCCCCAGACCTTGATCGTCAGCCAGGCATCAAACCCCACGCTGGCGCGTAACAGTTCGTTGATCACGGCCATTGCCGCGAAAAACCACGCCCAGTTGCGCGAGAGCAGCAGCCAGCCTTTGTCGCTCAATCCGTCATAGCCGTGCTCGAGCACATATTTGAGCAGCGCTTTCCCGCGGAACAGCCCTCCGAAGAGCAGGGCTGACAAGATGCTGTAGATGATCGTCGGCTTTATCTGGATGAATCTGGGATCGTGCAGGTACAGCGTCAGGCCGCCAAAGACGATCACCAGGATCGCTGACATCCACATCATCGGGGAAATGCGACCCAGCTTCCATTTGGAAATGATGACGGCCACCGTAATCGCAACCATGAAGATCGCCGTGCCGCCGAGCACGCCAAGGATCTTGTATCCCAGGAAGAACAGGACAAGCGGCCCATAATCGAGAGCAGCGGGCAGCCAGCCGGGCGCGCGTCTGGGCAGTTCTTCCGTCATGCCGAAGCTCCCGCAACAACCCGCGCCATTTCGTTGGCATCAAACGGGCGGAGGTCGTCCAGCGTTTCACCCACGCCCACGGCATGGATCGGCAGGCCGAATTTTTCCGCTGCCGCAACAAGCACGCCACCGCGTGCCGTGCCATCGAGTTTCGTCATCACCAATCCCGTCACGCCTGCCACTTCCTTGAATATCTCGATCTGGCTTAATGCATTCTGACCGGTCGTCGCGTCGAGCACCAGCACGACATTGTGCGGAGAGGCAGGATTGATCCGCCCGAGCACACGCCGGATTTTTGCCAACTCATCCATAAGCTCACGCTTGTTCTGGAGGCGACCGGCCGTATCGACAATCAACACGTCGATACCGGTTGCCGTGGCCTGCTTGACGGCATCGAACACGATCCCTGCCGCGTCGCCGCCTTCCGGGCCGCTGATGATTGGCACGCCCAACCGTTCGGCCCAGACCTTGAGCTGGCCTATGGCGGCGGCGCGGAATGTATCGCCCGCGGCCAGCATCACGCCATAATCCTGCTCAAGGAACAGATGCGCGAGCTTGGCAATGGTCGTCGTCTTGCCCGAGCCGTTGACGCCGATGACAAGGATGACCTGCGGCCTCGGAAACGCCTCGATTTCGATCGGTATGGCAACAGGAGCAAGAACCTTCGCAATTTCCTCGGACAGGACTTCGCGCACCCCGGCTTCGTCGATGCCGCGCTCGTACCTGCTGTCGGCCAGCCTGGCGCGAACAGCCGCAGCGGTGGCAGGCCCGAGATCCGAAACGATCAGCGCTTCCTCGATTCCGTCAAGCGTTTCAGTGTCAAGTTTCGACTTGGTAACAAGTCCGGTCAGGTTTTCGGACAGGCGTTCGGACGTCTTCCTGAAGCCGCCGAGCAGCTTCTTGTGCCAGGGTGTGTCGTTCACGCAGGAATGCCTGTCAGCGTCTGGCCATCCGAGCCGGTAATAAGCGTTTCGATCATTGTGCCGCGCATATTGTCGCCTGGGAGCGCTTGTTCAAGGGTGACGCTGGCGAAATTGGGGGCGTGCCCCGTCCGGCCGTCGAGTTCGACGAGCACTTTCTGCCGCGTGCCGATGAGCGTTGAGAGCCACTGTGCCTTGCGAACCTTGGCCGCGCCGCGCAGGCGTTCGGCCCGCTCCCTGACCAGCGCACGATCGAGCTGGGGCATCCGCGCAGCAGGGGTGCCGTCGCGCGCAGAGAAGGGAAAGACATGGCCAAAGACAATGTCGCAATCGTCAAGCAGCCTCAGGCTGTTTTCGAACATGGCTTCGTCCTCGGTCGGAAATCCGGCAATGATGTCTGCACCAATCGCGATTTCCGGGCGCCGCGCCTTGAGCCGTTCCACCAGCGCCACCGCTTGTGCGCGCGAATGGCGGCGTTTCATGCGCTTGAGGATCATGTCATCGCCCGACTGGAGTGAAAGATGGATGTGCGGCATGATGCGCGGCTCGCCAGCGATCAGGTCTTCCAGCCTGGGGTCGATTTCGACGGAATCGAGCGAGGAGAGGCGGAGGCGGGGCAGCGCGGGAACATGCTTCAGGATGCGCCCGACAAGGTTGCCGAGCATGGGGCTGCCGGGAAGATCGGGGCCGTAGCTCGTCAGGTCGACACCCGTCAGCACGACTTCCTGCTGTCCACGATCGACAGCGGCCTGCACTGCCTCGATCACTGCGCCAGCGGGGATCGAACGGCTCTCTCCCCGGCCATAGGGGATGATGCAGAAGGTGCAGCGGTGGTCGCAGCCATTCTGGACCTCGATGAACGCACGGGCATGGTCCGCACCCGACACTGCGGGTTTGTCCGGGAAAACCCTTTTTTGGCGGTTGTCGAGGAGGCCGGAGACTTCGGGCATCGCGGCAAAAGCAGCGCCGTTTGTCTGCGCGGCGCAACCCGTCACGATGATGCGCGCATCCGGCCGCCGCCTGGCCGCACGACGAATGGCTTGCCGAGCCTGGCGTTCCGCTTCGCTTGTGACGGCGCAGCTGTTGATGACGACAAGGTCGTCCTCCCCGGCCATCTGCGCCCGAATGGCTTCGCCCTCCGCCATGTTCAGGCGGCACCCGAAATTGATGATTTCGACGCTCAACCGAAACTGTCCCAATCGGCCTCGCCGGTGAAGACATGCGTGGCCGGACCCGCCATCCTGATCGGATTGCCTTCGCTCCACAAGACTTCGAGATCACCGCCCTGAAGGCTGACGCGCACCGGAGACTGGACGAGCCCCGCCCGGATAGCGGTGACGGCCGTTGCGCAGGCACCGGTGCCGCAGGCGCGGGTTTCGCCCACGCCGCGTTCCCAGACACGCAGGCTCAGATGATCCTTGCCCGCGACATGGGCGACATTGACGTTGATCCGCTGGGGAAAGAGCGGGTCGTGCTCAATCACGGGACCAAGTTTTGCAAGATCGATCGCTCTGTTGTCCGGTACGAAGAAAATGACATGCGGGTTCCCGACATTCACTGCTGCCGGGCGTTCCAGCCCGTCCCAGCCAACCGGCATGTCGCGCGTGTCCATCGGCATGGCGAGCGGGATCAGCTCCCAGTCAAAGGCGGGCTGCTCAAGCGTGACGGTCGCGCTCGCATCGCCCGGTTCGGTATGAAGGATGCCGCCTATCGTCTCGATATTGGCCGGCCCGTCCATCAGCAGCGCGATGCAACGGGTCGCATTGCCGCAGGCCTCGACTTCGCCGCCGTCCGCGTTGAAGATGCGCATCTTTGCATCAGCTGCTTTGGAAGGCTCGAGCAGGATAAGCTGGTCAAAGCCGATGCCGGTGTGGCGGTCTGCGATCGCATGCGCGCGGGCGGCAGTCATTTCGACCGGCGTGTCGCGCGCGTCGATCACGACAAAATCATTGCCGAGCCCATGCATCTTGTGGAACCGCGTTTTCATAGCGCGGAGGCGTTTAGCCCAGCCGGGGCGAAAGTGCGAACCCCGAAAATTCAGGCCCGTTTGCGCAAGTCGTCCAGGATCGCAATTGGCGCCGGCTCGACGGGATCGCCTTGCCGCGTTTCAGCGCCCATCGTGGGGAGCAGATTGCGCTCTGCAAGCAACTTGCGGGTCTGGCCGATCGACGTCGGCTTGCCGAAATGCCAGCCTTGGCCCTTGTGGCAGCCCAGCTGGCGCAATCGCTCTTCGATCGCTGCATCTTCAATGCCCTCCGCCGTTACTGACAGGCCGAGGCTGTCGCCCAGCCGGGTAATGGCGTTGACGATCGCCGCGCTTTCAGGATTGTCCAGGATCGATGTGACAAAGCTCTTGTCGATCTTGATGCGATCGAAGGGCAGCGCGCGCAGGTGCGCGAGCGAACTGTACCCGGTCCCGAAATCGTCGAGCGCGAGCCTGATGCCCTGGTTCTTGAGGCTGCCGACGATGGATTGGGCCAGCGCAAGATTTTCGAACAGAGAGGTTTCTGTGATTTCGATCTCAAGACGGTTCGCGGGGTAGCCTGTTTCCACCAGCAGCTTGACGATTTTTTGGGCGAGCCAGGGATCCTTGAGCTGGGCGGGCGAAATGTTGACCGAAACGACCAGCGACGGATCCCATCCCTTGGCCTCGAGCAGCGCCTGGCGCATCACTGAAATCGAAAGATCGGCAATCATGCCGGTTTCCTCGGCGATGGATATGAAATTGTCCGGCAGGATGATCCCCTGCTTGGGATGGTCCCAGCGCGCCAGCATTTCAAAACCACTCAGCCTTCCGGTCGTCAGGTCGATCTGTTGTTCGAAATATGGCACGAATTCGCCGCGCGGAATGCCGTTGCGCATGCCGGATTCGGTGTCGTTTCGTGCCTGAAGCGCCTGCTCCATCGAGGCATCAAACCAGGCGGTGCGATTGCGCCCCTGATGCTTGGCCGCGTACATGGCAATATCTGCGCGGCGCATCAGGGCATCCACGCTGTCGCAATCCGGGGCCGAATGAGCAATGCCGAGCGACACGCTGATATGGGTGAATATGCCATCAGCGTCGAAGGGCTGGGCAAGTCGCGTAACGAGAGCCTCTGCAACACGATCGACGATATCGCGATTGGCGAGGTCGAAAACGAAAACGCAGGCAAATTCGTCTCCACCCAGCCGCGCCGCGAGCGCATTGGGCGGCATCAGCTTGGCGATTTCTGCTGCGACAGCGCGCAGGAGAGCGTCGCCAACCGCATGCCCATGCATGTCGTTCACGTTCTTGAAGTGATCGAGATCGAGCATCAGCATCGCCAGCGCCTTGTCGCGGCGAATGGCCTTTGAGAGCATTTCGGCCCCATTTTCGGTTAGCGAGCGGCGATTGTGAAAGCCTGTCAACGGATCGCGCAAGGCAAGGGTCCGGGCGCGCTCCTCTGCGGCTTTGCGTTCTTCGACCTCTCTTGAAAGATCATTGTAGCGCCGCCATCCAAAAAGGATCAGCGCGATATTGAGGATCAGGGCGATGGTCAGCATGCGATCGCTTCCGCCGCCAACCCCGATAATCATATCGATCGTGGAGGTGAGGGCCGACGTGCCAGTGCCGACAAACATGATGATCGCGGCAATAACAACGGCGCCGGTGAAGATATCCTTCTGGGCGGCCTGCGTGGCAGTATTGCCTAAAGCCTCCTCGCGCTTGAGCATCAGTCCCACTGTCGATTGGCCCCCGGGCTAAATTGGCTAGGGTCAAGCATTACGCCGATCGGATGAAAAAGCGGTTAAAAGCAATTCTGCGGCGTCTTTGATTGACCTTCGGCGAGGGTTTCGTTATCGGCGCGCGTGCTTTTCAAGCGGAAAGCGTGATTTTGGCCGCCCGAGGGCGACGCTGGCCGACGAGGTTTCGTCCGCCGGCGCTTTGTGTTTTGGGCCATTGAGTACGGAGCGAACGGATGTTCGAGAGTTTGAGCGATCGGCTGGGCGGGGTCTTTGACCGGCTGCGCGGCCGCGGTGCGCTCAACGAATCCGACGTTCGTGAAGCGATGCGCGAAGTGCGGATCGCGCTGCTCGAAGCCGATGTCGCGCTTCCTGTCGTCCGCTCGTTCGTCGACAGCGTGACCGACAAGGCGGTCGGCCAGTCGGTTCTGAAGTCGATCACGCCGGGGCAACAGGTCGTCAAGATCGTCAACGACGCACTTGTCGAGATGCTGGGCAGTGAGGCCGCGGAGCTTGATCTGGCCGTGACGCCGCCTGCAATCGTGATGATGGTCGGCCTTCAGGGCTCGGGCAAGACGACGACGACCGCAAAGATCGCGAAGAAACTCGACGAGAAGGACCGCAAGAAGATCCTGATGGCCTCGCTCGACGTCAACCGTCCCGCGGCGCAGGAACAACTCGCCGTGCTTGGCGAGCAAATTGGCGTGGCGACCTTGCCGATCGTGGCGGGGCAGCAACCGGTCGATATCGCCAAGCGCGCAATGCAGGCGGCCAAGCTCCAGGGCTTTGACGTGCTGATGCTCGACACGGCCGGCCGGCTTCATGTCGATGCCCAGCTGATGGCCGAGATGAAGGCGGTCGCCAACGTATCGAACCCCGCCGAAATTCTCCTCGTGGTCGATGCCCTGACCGGACAGGACGCCGTCAACGTCGCCAAGTCGTTCGGCGAGCAGGTGGCCGTCACCGGCATCGTCCTGACCCGGATGGACGGCGATGCACGCGGCGGCGCGGCACTTTCGATGCGCGCTGTCACCGGCAAGCCGATCAAGTTCGTCGGGACGGGCGAAAAGCTCGAAGGGCTGGACGTCTTCCATCCCGAACGCGTCGCCGGCCGCATCCTTGGCATGGGCGATGTCGTCAGCCTTGTCGAACGCGCCGCCGAAACGATCCAGCAGGATGAAGCCGAAGCGCTCGCCGCGAAGATGGCGAAGGGCCAGTTCGACATGAACGATTTGCGCTCCCAGCTTGGCCAGATGCGGCGCATGGGAGGCATGGGCGCCCTGATGGGCTTGATGCCAGGGATGAAGAAGGCGCAGGCCGCAATGGCCCAATCGGGGGTCGATGATCGCATCCTCATCCGCATGGACGCAATGATCGGGTCTATGACGCCCAAGGAACGGGCCAAACCCGAACTGGTCAATGCGAAGCGCAAGATCCGTATCGCCAATGGTTCCGGCACGACGGTGCAGGAAGTCAACAAGCTGCTCAAGATGCACCAGGAGATGGGCTCGGCGATGAAGCGGCTCCGCAAGATGGGCGGGATGAAGGGTTTGGGCGCGTTGCTCGGCAAAGGCGGCGGGCTTGGAGGATTGATGGGCGGTGGCGCTCCGGGTGGAATACCCGGCCTGCCGCCCGGCATGTTCAGGAGATGACGCCCCCTGCACGCCGTCACCCTGAACTCGTTTCAGGGTCCATGCCTCTAAGCGAACTCGCAGGATAGAGATTGGCATGGATGCTGAAACAAATTCAGCATGACGATTTTGGTTTTTTGGTTTGAAAGAAGGACGAGATAAAATGGCAGTTTCAATTCGTTTGTCGCGTGGCGGTTCCAAGAAGCGCCCCTATTACCGGATCGTGGTTGCGGACGCGCGTTCGCCCCGCGACGGCAATTTCATCGAGAAGATCGGCACCTACAACCCGCTCCTCGCCAAGGACGATGCCAAGCGCGTGACGCTCGACACCGACCGTGCAAAGCATTGGCTTGGCGTCGGCGCGCAGCCAACCGACCGCGTCGCCCGTTTCCTCGACGTGGCTGGCATCCGCGAACGTGCTGCCCGCAACAACCCGAACAAGGGCAAGCCAGGTGAAAAGGCCGTCGAGCGCGTCGAAGAGCTGGCCAAGAAGGCGGAAGCCGCTGCCGAAGCTGCGGAAGCGGCCAAGGTTGCAGCCGCTGAAGCTGCTGCCGCACCCGCGCCCGAACCGGAAGTTGTCGATGAAGTGACTGCCGAAGAAGCGCCTGTCGAAGTCGCGGCCGAAGAGACCGCACCCGTCGAAGTGGTCGCTGAAGAAGCTGCAGTATCTGAAGAAGCGGCGCCGGTTGAGGAAGCTCCAACCGTTGAAGCCGCCGCCGAGGAAGCGCCTGAGGCTCAGGCCGAAGAAGCCCCCGTTGCTGAAGCAGCTGAAGAGGCTCCGGCTGCCGAAGAGGCAACCGAGGAAAAGGCCGAGGGCTAAACCTTGGCACACCGCCCCGTCACCCTTGCGGTCGTCATCGGCGCGCATGGCGTGACGGGGGAGGTGCGATTGAAACTCTTTGCCGAAGGGCTGGACAGCCTCACCGCGCACAAGAGCTTCAATGACGGCGCGCTGACGCTCAAGAGCCTGCGCCCGGGCAATAATGGCGCGATTGCGCGCTTCGTCGAAGTTACGGATCGCAACGCGGCGGAAGCCATGCGGGGTACCGAACTCACCGTCCCGCGCGAAGCGCTGCCGCCCTTGGCCGAGGGCGAATATTACCACGCCGACCTGATCGGCCTGCCCTGCGTCTCGACCGAGGGCGAAGATCTGGGAAAATGCGTCGCCGTCGAAAATTTCGGTGCGGGCGACGTGATCGAAGTCGAACGCCCCGACGGCAAACGCTTCATGGTGCCGATGAAGGCGGACGCTGTACCCGAATGGGGCGAACGCATCGTGATTGACGCAATCTTTGTGGTCTAGTATATACATGAGGTATATACGGAGACTCATCGTGGAAAAAGATGAAGAATATACGGGCAAGACGTTCAAATCGGGTAATTCGGTTGCGCTGCGCCTGCCCAAAGGGCTTGGCGTTCCCGAAGGCACCGAAGTGCGCATGGTCAGGGAGGCCCGGATGACATTCAGGGTTGAGCCGGTCACAGCACCGCGCAAGACGATCGACGTCAGTGGGTTCGCAGGCAAGATGCCCGGCTTCAAGCCCGCGCCACGCGAGGATTTCGAAGAACGCCCGAGTGCGATCGCCCGACGCAAGGCGCTGTCTGGCGAGTGACCGGATATCTGATCGACTCCGATTTGGCGATTTATTCGATGGGCGGCGATGTGGATTCGGCGCTCAACCGGCACCTTGCGGCCTGTTATCCGGGCGAAATCGCGATCTCGGCGATCAGCTTCGCCGAGGTCGCGCTCGGAACCTGGCTCGGCAAACCGCCACGACAGGAAGTATTGGATGCGTTCGTATCGGTTATCCCGATCCTGCCCTTCGATGAAGCAGCAGCGCGCGAATATGCAAAGCTGCCGTTCAAGCGCGCCCGGTTCGATTGCCTGCTGGCGGCGCACGCGCTGGCGCTGGATGCGATTGTGGTGACGAACAACGAAGCCGACTTCGCCGATGTGCCGGGGTTGAAGGTTGAGAATTGGACGATTTGAGCGATGGAGCTGCTGTTGTTCTTTGCTCTTTTTCTCATTGGGCCAGGCATTCCGTCATTTGCCCTTACCAAAATGCTGCCAAACTGCAGTCGGTTGACCTCGTTGACCATAGTGTTGGGTTCGGCAGGTGCCCCAACAGCATGGGTGGCCTATGCCACCCAACAAGCAGACGGAATTACGCGAGCTGCCGGCGCAAGTGTAACGCCAGTCCTGTTCTTTATTGCGATGATTCCAGCAGGCTTGGGATTCGCTTTGGCGAAGGCAAAATGAGACGACTGCTATCATGACCTTCCACACCCAAATCCTGACCCTCTACCCGGAGATGTTCCCCGGCCCGCTCGGCCTCTCGATGGCCGGGCGTGCGCTGGAGGAAGGGATATGGTCCTGCACCCCCATCCAAATCCGCGATTTCGCCACCGACAAGCATCGCACCGTCGACGACACGCCGGCAGGGGGCGGGGCAGGGATGGTGCTTCGCGCGGATGTTCTTGCGGCAGCTGTCGATCATGCCCATTCAGTCCAGCCAGACGCCCCCATCCTCGCCATGACTCCGCGCGGCACCCCCATCACCCAAACCCGCATCCGCGCCCTCGCCAACGGCCCCGGCGTCACCATTCTGTGCGGCCGCTTCGAAGGCTTTGACGAGCGCATTTTCAACGCCCGCCCCATCGAACAGGTCTCGATGGGCGACATCGTCCTCTCCGGCGGAGAGCCTGCCGCGCTGATGCTTCTCGACGCTTGCATTCGCCTGCTTCCCGGCGTAATGGGCGCGGCTTCCAGCGGTTTCGAGGAGTCCTTTGAAAACGGACTTCTGGAATATCCGCACTATACCCGACCTGCTGAGTGGGAAGGGCGCACGATCCCCGAAGTGCTGCGATCGGGGGATCATGCGAAGATCGCGGCCTGGCGGAAACAACAGGCGGAAGACGATACACGGTCACGGAGACCGGACCTTTGGGAGCGCCATGTCGGCGCTCGGGTTCAGCCTCCCTCTGGCGCGCGGCGGAAGAATAAAGGACCAAATGGGGCATGAACCTCATCCAGACGATCGAAGCGGAACAGATCGCAAAACTGACCGCAAACAAGAAGGTCCCCGAGTTTCGCCCCGGCGATACGCTGAAAGTCGGCGTGCGCGTGGTTGAAGGCGAACGCACCCGCGTCCAGAACTATGAAGGCGTGTGCATCGCGCGCTCCAACAAGGGCATGGGATCGAACTTCACCGTTCGCAAGATTTCGTTCGGCGAAGGCGTGGAACGCGTGTTCCCGCTCTATTCGCCCAACATCGACAGCATCGAGGTCGTCCGCAAGGGCGCCGTGCGTCGCGCCAAGCTCTATTACCTGCGCGGCCGCCGCGGCAAATCGGCGCGTATCGCCGAACGTCGCGACACGCGAATTACCGACGCTGCGAAAACTACGGCCCCCGAGGCCTGATCCCGCGCGTTTGAACAAAACGAATGACCGAAAGGGCCGGGATCCACACAGGGTTCCGGCCCTTTCTTTTTTGGGTTTACCGCATGTTTGAAGGACTGCCATTGGTGAACAGACGCGGCCCCGGCCCCCGTCAAGTGGGCTGTGGTTAGTGGCCGCGCTGTCCACTCATGACATGCACGTGCTGAACCGGGTGCAGGCGCTTATTGATGTCGGCAGGATCGTCGATGCAAACCGTGAGATCGTGTCGATTTCGCCCACCGGATCGAGCCATCCCGATGTGCTGTTTATCGCTGCACGCCTGCTGCTGGCGCAGGGGCGGCTGGCCGATGCCCGTCGGGCGCTCGAAGGTGCAATCCAGCTTGTCCCGAACAATCCGCACTACTGGACCGCACTTGCCAGCCTGCTGGACGACGTGGGCGAGATCGACCAGGCCATTGCGGCCTATCGCAACGCCGCATCGGCTGCACCGCGCGACCCGGATTTCCGGATCAACCTGGCGATCGCCACCGCCGCTGCCGGCCGGACGCAGGAAGCGGAAACTGCGTTGGGCGAAGCCGAACGGCTTACGCCCGATTCTGCCAGGCTCTGGTCAGTGCGCGGTTCTGACGCATTGACTGCTGGCGATCCCCGGCAGGCGGAGTCGCATCTGCGGCGTTCGCTTGCGTCCGATCCACAGGAAAAAGTCGCGCGCTACAATCTCGCCGTCGCCCTGCGCCAACTTGATCGGCCCAACGAAGCGCTCGAGCAGATTGATTTGGCGCTTGCATCCGGCCAAACCCGCGCCGAAGCGCACACTCTGCGGGCGCACTTGCTGGCGGACATTGGCCGGTTTGATGATGCAATCAACCAGTACGAGTCCGTGGTTTCCCGCTACCCGACCTATATCGACGCGCAGAACAGCTTATCCCGGCTCCTCCCGGAATTGGGGCGCCCGGCCGAAGCGCTGGCCCATTATCGTGCCGCCCTCCAGGCGACCCCTGGTGATCGCAACTTGTTGCGATCCGCTCTTCTGGCTGCAAAGGAACTCAAGGATGCGAGCCAGCTGATCGACTGGAGCAAGACCGCAATCGCGCAATTCGGACCCGATCCTGAGTTCCTGCTGGCCCATGCCATCGGATTGGGACTGGATGGCCAGCATGGCGCGGCAATCTCGGAATTCACCGCCTTGGCGGATCGGCACCCGGACAATGTCGGGGTCAGCAACCATATTGTTCCCTCCTGTCTTGCAGTCGGGGACTGGGCGACGGCGGAGCGTTGGGCCAGCCGCTCGGCCGAGCTTTCGCCGCATGACCTGTCAGGATGGGCCTGGCTTTCGATCATCTGGCGCTTGCGAGGCGATCCACGCGAGGCCTGGCTTGCCGATTATGAACGGCTCGTGATGCCCATAGCGCTGGAGCCGCCCCCCGGCTTCGCCACGACGCCGGACTTTCTTGCGCGTCTAGATGAGGTGCTCACCGGGCTGCACCGTGCACTTGCCCATCCTGCAGACCAATCCTTGCGAAATGGCACCCAGACGCGTGGCAATCTGTTCGACCGGCGGATCGATGAAATCCAGTTGCTGGCAACAACGCTGAAGGCCCAGATCGAACGGCGGTTGCAGTCGCTTCCAAAGGATGCCGACCACCCGTTTTTGGGCCGGGTTGGTGAAGGCCGGATTGCCTTTGCAGCATCCTGGTCGGTCCGGCTTGCAAGTTGCGGCTTTCATATCAATCACCTCCATCCCACGGGCTGGCTCAGTTCGGCCTTTTACGTCAGCCTGCCGCGCGAGGTGGAGCAGTCCGGCTCGAATGCAGGTGCATTGACCTTTGGCGTGCCTGACTCGTCGCTTGGTCTGGCGATTTCGCCAAGGCGGATCATCAAGCCTTTGGCGGGGGCACTTGTCCTCTTCCCATCTTATTTCTGGCACGGAACGATTCCGTTCGAAAGCCAAGAGCCGCGGCTGACCGTCGCTTTTGACACCCAACCATCAGGAAACTAGGCGCACCGGACAATGGGCGCCGCACGGCGAAAAGGAAGAAATCATGGGCTATCGTGTTGTTGTTGCAGGGGCGACGGGGAATGTCGGGCGGGAAATGCTCAACATCCTCGCCGAGCGGGAGTTCCCGATCGACGAGATTGCGGCGGTTGCATCGTCACGCTCCACCGGGGACGAGATCGAGTTTGGCGAGACCGGCAAGACGCTCAAGGTCCAGAATATCGAACATTTCGACTGGGCTGGTTGGGACATTGCGCTCTTCGCGATCGGGTCCGAAGCCACGAAGAAATTCGCCCCCATAGCTGCGGCGGCCGGGTGCGTCGTGATCGACAACAGCTCGCTCTACCGCATGGACCCGGATGTTCCGCTGATCGTGCCCGAAGTGAACCCCGATGCGATCGATGGGTTCAAGGCGCGCAACATCATCGCAAATCCCAATTGCTCGACCGCCCAGATGGTCGTCGCCCTCAAGCCGCTGCACGATTACGCCAAGATCACGCGGGTCGTCGTCGCGACCTACCAATCGGTTTCGGGCGCGGGCAAGGAAGGCATGGACGAGCTGTTCGAGCAATCGCGCAACATTTTCGTCGGCGATAGTGCGGAAGCGAAGAAATTCACCAAGCAGATCGCCTTCAACGTGATCCCGCATATCGATAGCTTCCTCGATGACGGCTTCACCAAGGAAGAGTGGAAGATGGTCGTGGAAACCAAGAAAATCCTCGATCCCAAGATCAAGGTCGTCGCGACCTGCGTCCGCGTCCCGGTCTTTGTTGGCCATTCCGAAGCGCTGCATGTCGAATTCGAAAGCGAGATTTCGGCCAAGAAGGCGCAGAGCCTGCTCCGCGAGGCGCCCGGCATCATGCTCGTCGACAAGCGCGAGGACGGCGGATACGTCACGCCCGTCGAATGCGTCGGGGACTATGCGACCTTCGTCAGCCGCGTCCGCGAGGACCCGACGGTCGAGAACGGCCTCGCGCTCTGGTGCGTCTCGGACAACCTTCGCAAGGGTGCCGCGCTCAACGCCGTGCAGATTGCGGAACTGTTGGGGCGGCGGCACTTGAAGAAGGGTTGAGGGGGAGCTTGAGAGAATGATAGCATCATGCTATCATTCTCCCATGGGTCAACTTTCCATCCGACGTATCGACGATGCCGATCTCGATCGGCTGCGCGCGCGCGCCAAGGCGCAGAAGACTTCGGTCGAGGCGCTGGCGCGCGAAGCCATTCATGCGGCCGTCCGGCTGACAGCGGATGAAAAGCGGGCTTTGGTGCTCGAAATGCAAGCGGAAACTGAGGAGCTGAAGGTTCCCGGTGTGCCCCAAACGCCCGGATGGGTTCTTATACGCGAGGGCCGTGACGAGCGATGATCGTTGATGCCAGCGTCGCGATCAAGTGGCTGGTGCGCGAAGACGATTCCCGATTGGCAAATTTGCTGATTGATCGCACCGACCTGGCCGCGCCCGAATTGACCGTTTGCGAACTTGCAAATGCCATCTGGAAGAAATGGAAGCGTGGCGAACTGGCTGGCGTTCCCACGCGCTTGCCCCGCATCACCGAGATATTCGACGAAGTCGCACCTATGACTGCGCTTGCCGCACGTGCGGCCAGTATCGCCATCGAACTGGACCATCCGGCCTATGACTGTTTCTATCTCGCGCTTGCCGAGGTCCGCGATGATGTGGTTGTCACGAGCGATCAGCGGCTGATGAACAAGCTAGCGCAGACCGACTATGCCCGACTGCTTGTCCCGATGGAGTCGCTGGCGCAATGAACACCGCCAGCCACTCCGGCGGCTGCCAGTGTGGGCATGTCCGCTATTCTGTCAAGGCGCCGTTACCGGCGGCTTATGCGTGCCATTGCGGGGATTGCAAGAAGCAGTCTGCCAGCGCTTTTTCGATGTCGATCCCGATTCTGTTCGAGCGGCTAAACATTGAGGGCGAAGTGGCGGTTTACGAAACCTGCGCATTCAGCGGAAAACGGAAACTGGCCTGCTTCTGCAACGGGTGCGGAACGCGCCTTTGGCATTGCTCAGCGGAGGATAGCGCATGGGTCACTCTGAAGGTCGGCACGCTTGACGATGCAGCGGGCATTTCGCCGCGCGGCCATTTATGGGTGTCGAAAAAACAATCGTGGATCGCTATTCCTCAGGGCGTTCCAGCCTTTGAAACGCAACCGGCGGATGTTCACGCCTGGCGGACGAGTTTGGAATAGAAGGGTCGGAAGGCTATGAAACGTGCCACAGGCGGCTGCCAATGCGGGCGTATCCGCTACACAGCGGAGATCGATAATTACGACGCCTATCTCTGCCACTGCCGGATGTGCCAGCGCGCGACCGGGGGCGTTTCGATCGCGTTCAAGAACCTGTCCAAGGCGAAGCGGCATTGGGAGCAGGAACCCGAATGGTATCACAGCTCGCCCATTGCGCGACGGCCCTATTGCAGCGCGTGCGGCACACCGCTCGGCTTCGAATTCGTTGATGGCGAGAATTGCGACCTGACCGTCGGCAGCTTTGACGATCCTTCCGCCTTTGTTCCCACCAGCAATTTCGGCATCGAATCGCGCCACGAGGCTTGGTCGGACACCGCTTCGCTTCCCGGCACGCGTTGCGACGAGCATGCTCCGCTGGTCAAGCGCTGGGCCGATGCGGGCATGGCGGTGCCCGAATGAGCGCTCTCGATGTCCGGTATTTCCCCGCACCCGATGGCACGCGGCTCGCCTGGCGCGAAATGGGCGAGGGGCGGCCGCTGCTGCTCATCCACGGCTATATCAGCGATGCCGTGACCAACTGGATCACCTATGGCACGGCGGCGCAACTCGCGGCGGCCGGGTTCCGGTGTATCATGCCCGATCTCCGCGCGCACGGGGCGAGCGACAAGCCGCACAACCCTTCCGCCTATCCGCCGGACATTCTTGCCGATGACCAGTTCGCCCTGATTGCCCATCTGGGCCTCGATGATTTCGACCTTGCCGGCTATTCGCTCGGTGCGCGGACGGCGGCGCGGATGCTTGCAAGGGGCGCGGCCCCGGCCAAGGCCATCCTTTCGGGCATGGGGCTCGACGGGCTGGTCCAGACCGGCCATCGCCGCGATCATTTCCGCCATATCCTCCGCAATATTGGGAAACACCCCAAGGGAACGCCCGAATGGATGGCCGAAGCCTTTGTGAAAACGACAGGCGGCGATCCGGTCGCGCTCGACCTGATCCTCGACAGTTTCGTCGATACGCCGCTCACGGTTCTGGCCGGGCTTGACCTGCCGGTCGGGATCGTCTGCGGGGTGGATGATGAGGATAATGGCTCGGCCATCACACTCGCCGAATTGCTGCCGCAGGGCGAACTGGTCGCCATTCCGGGCAATCACATGAGCGCCGTCACCAAGCCCGATTTCGGCCGCGCCTTTGTGGCGTTCCTGCAAAAAGGCCGATGAAGCAGAGCTTCACCGGCCTCCTTACGCCCCCCGGGTAGAAAGTGCCTGGATAGTCGGGTGTCTGAAAGGGTCAGGCGACCTTGGCGAACTCCTCGCCTTCATCGGCCTCGCGCAGGACATAGCCGCGGCCCCAGACGGTCTCGATATAATTGTCGCCGCCACAGGCAAGGCTGAGCTTCTTGCGGAGCTTGCAGATGAAGACGTCGATGATCTTGAGTTCGGGCTCGTCCATCCCGCCATAAAGGTGGTTGAGGAACATTTCCTTGGTCAGCGTGGTGCCCTTGCGCAGCGAAAGCAGCTCGAGCATCGCATATTCCTTGCCGGTCAGATGGACGCGGCTGCCATCGACTTCGACGGTCTTGGCATCGAGATTGACCGCGAGCTTGCCGGTGCGGATGACCGATTGCGAATGGCCCTTCGAACGGCGCACGACCGCATGAATGCGGGCGACAAGTTCTTCGCGGTGGAACGGCTTGGTGACGTAATCGTCCGCGCCGAAGCCGAACGAGCGCACCTTTGAATCCATTTCGCTTATCCCGGAAAGAATCAGCACCGGTGTCTGGACCTTGGCAACGCGGAGCCGCTTCAGCACGTCATAGCCGTGCATGTCGGGCAGGTTGAGGTCGAGGCAGATAATATCGTAGTCATAGAGCTTGCCCAGATCGAGGCCTTCTTCGCCCAGGTCGGTCGTATAGACGTTGAAGCCTTCGTTGGTGAGCATGAGTTCGATTGCCTTGGCAGTCGTTGGCTCATCCTCAATCAGCAAAACACGCATGGGCAAACCCCCTTTTTGATAGTCCATCGCGGCATCCGGGCCCCCTGTTCGGTAACCCAAGTGCAAACTCTATTAACCAAAAATGTAATGAAGGGAAAAGGTTAATTTTGCGTAAACCGGCCTCAATCCACGAGTCGCGGGATTTTGGGGTGGCTGTCATGTCTGGGCGGCAGCGCTAATTGGTATTGTCTCCCCCGTAATTCTGCCATCACGCACCGATCGGATTCCCCGACAAGTCAAGGAGGCGGGATGATGATTGCACATCACTATGCGTTCACGGATCGCAAGGAGGCCGGGCGACGACTTGCCCAGGCGCTCGGCCATCATGTTCCGAGCCACCCGCTCGTGCTTGCACTGCCTCGAGGCGGTGTTCCGGTTGCCTTTGAAGTTGCCCGTGCGCTCGGGGCCGATCTCGACCTCCTCTTCGTGCGCAAGCTTGGCGCACCGGGTCACGAAGAGTTGGGAATCGGCGCGGTGGTCGACGGTGCCGATCCGCAGATCGTCCTCAACGAAGATATTGTCCGCCAATTGGCTCCGGGTGCAGCCTATATCCGCGACGAGACGCGCCGGCAGCTCGCCGAGATCGAACGGCGTCGTCATGCCTATCTCGGTAACCGCAGGCCGTTGCCTGTGGAAGGGCGTACAGTAATCCTCGTGGACGATGGAATTGCGACTGGCGGTACGGTCAAGGCCGCGCTCAAAGGTTTGCGCGGGGCGCAGGCCAGCAGGATCATTCTTGCCGTACCGGTTGCGCCGGTCGACAGCCTGGCAGCGCTGCGAGGCGATTGCGACGAGATTATCTGTCTCGTGCAGCCCGACCCGTTCCATGCCGTAGGTGCCCATTATACCGACTTCGATCAGACAAGTGATGCGGAAGTGGTTGCGTTGCTCGAGGAGGCAGGGCAAGCGCATTCGCCGCCGGTTGCGCAAGGGAATTAGCAGGAATTTTGCTTTGCCGGATAGTCGCGCCAGCCTTGCCTTTCGTGTCGCGCGGGACTAGTCGAACGGCGAACCGGGGCGGAGGGAAAGATGAGCGAAGCTGATCCGATCCGCCCGGAAGACCTGGTTGCCGATCCCCATCTCGACGAGGACGACCAGCTGAAATCGGCATTCGTGCGACAGGTCTTCGACGCGGTCGAAGCCGGAGAAGACGAGCGCGTCCGCGAGCTGGTTTCGCCGCTCCATCCTGCCGACATCGCCGACCTGTTCGAACAGGCGCCGTCCGACCTGCGTTCTGATCTCGCCAAGTCGCTTGCCGACCTGCTTGACGGAGACGTGATCGCGGAACTGAACGATCATGTCCGCGAAGAACTGATCGACACGCTCGATCCGCGCGAAGTGGCGGACATTGCCAGCGAACTCGAGACCGACGACGCTGTCGCGATCATCGAGGACATGGAGGAGGAAGACCAGCGCGCCGTCTTGCGCGAGCTTTCTCCCGACGATCGCGCAGCGATCGAAGAGGCGCTGTCCTACCCGGAGGAGTCCGCGGGCCGCCTGATGCAGCGCGACCTGATTGCCGTGCCCGAACATATGACGGTCGGGCAGGTGATCGATTATCTCCGCGACAATCAGGACCTGACGACCGATTTCTGGGAAGTCTTCATTGTCGATCCGCAGCACAAGCCGATCGGCACGGCACAGCTGAGCTGGATACTCCGAACGCCGCGCAATGTCGGCATGGCGGACGTGATGAAGCGCGAGCAGACCCTGATCCAGGTCGATATGGACCAGGAGGAGGTTGCGCTCCGTTTCCAGAAATACGCGCTGATTTCGGCAGCGGTTGTCGATGTATCCGGCCGGCTTGTCGGCATGATCACGGTCGATGACATTGTCCACATCATCCAGGAGGANNCCGATCCTCGAAAGCTATCAGAGCCGGGTGCGCTGGCTGATAGCCAACCTCATTACGGCGCTGGTGGCGTCGTCGATCATCCGGGTGTTCGAAGGCACGATCGCCCAGATGGTTGCGCTGGCGACGCTGATGCCAATCGTGGCGGGTGTCGGCGGCAATGCCGGGACACAAACGATGGCCGTCGCGGTGCGGGCAATTGCGACCAACCAGCTGACCCAGTCGAACACGTTGCGCACGATCCTGCGCGAGATCCGCGTCGCCTTTCTCAACGGAGCGACGGTTGCGGTCGTGATCGGATTGGGCGTCGCGTTCGTCTTTGCAAATCCACAGCTTGGGATGGTCATTGCGGCGGCGATGATGACGAACATCGTCTTTGCGGGCTTTGCCGGGGTGATGGTCCCCGTGATCCTTGACCGGCTCGATGTCGATCCGGCGGTCTCATCATCGGTCTTTGTGACGATGATCACCGATTCGATGGGGTTTTTCGCATTTCTCGGTCTCGCAACGCTTGCGGGCCTGACGGGCTGAGCCATGCTGCACCTGACCAAGGTCGCCTTCGGCTGTGACAGCTATGACGTCCTCGCTGCACGGATCGCATCGCGTGGCGCTGACGGCGCCCTCCGCGTCACGACGCGATACCGGCCCAAAAGGCACGAGGAAATGGTCGGCGGCTCCTTGTACTGGATCCTCAAGCACAGGCTTGTGGGGCGGTGCGAAGTGCGTAGCTTTGAGGATGCAGAGGGCGGACGGACGGCCATCATCCTTGAGCCGCGCCTTATCCCGGTCGAGCCAATCCCCAAGCGTGCCCATCAGGGCTGGCGCTACCTCGCCGCCGCTGATGCGCCGCGCGACCTTTCAGATATGGCTGCAGCCGGTGATGAGCTGCCGCACGCGATGACCGCGCAACTGGCAGAAATCGGTCTCGTCTAATCGCCGCAGCTGGCGCTGCCCGTGCCGGGATTTTCGACGAGGCAGCTTGGAGAGCCCGAAATGCGGACTTCGCCAGCGCCATTCTGCTTCACATTGGCGGTCCGCGAGGCCCTTGCCGTTACACGGCCCGAAGTCGCAGAAACGATCTTGAGATCGCTCGCGCTGAGCTGGGAGGCGTCGAGATCGCCCGATCCGCTGATATTGGCGCTGAAATTCTTTGCGGTGCCGCCCAGAGTGATGCGCCCGGACCCGCTCAATTGCGCGGTTGCCGTGTCCGACGTCAGTCTGGCGATGCTGATCTGCCCGCTGCCATTCAGCGTGACCTCGGTGGTTATCCCGCGCATTTCTGCAGCAGAAACGGTTCCAGCGCCAAGGAGCCGGAGCCCTTTGAGTTGAGGAAGCACGACGACAAGCCGTGCGGCGGAGTGTGGCTGTTCCTTCCAGCTTGAACGGGTCCTGGACAAGGTCTGGATGGTCAGCACGCCCCCGCTCGATGTCACGGACACGCTATCGAGCGCCCTGACATCGCCCGAAGCGGTCACGGATGTTGCGCGCCCCGTCTGGATCGCGACATTGAAAGGGCCAAAAATCTGGACACGGTCGAAATCCGAAATTGCATACCGCTTTTCCGCAGCCGTTGAAGGAGCCGAAACCAATAGNNACGTTGCCGGATCCCAGCTTCGAAGTCTTGCAATTTGCGGTGCCGGAAATTTCGGCATCGCCGGAGCCCACCACCGACACCGAAGCACTCCCGGTCGCACGGGCACTGACATTGCCCGATCCGGCGATCGAAATATCGGCGGTCTCCGCCTCAAGTGCCCGCGCCATGATGTTGCCCGACCCTGCGCCGGAAACGTCAATCGTCCCGGTCCGTCCGGCAATCTCGATATTGCCCGAACCGGCAAGATCGAGATCGACGCTTTTGGCCTCAACGTTGCCGATCTTAAGGTCGCCGGAACCAGCCAGGGATGCCCTGAACGCATCGGCCGTGGCGCGATCCACGGACATATTGCCAGACCCCGCAAGCCGGGCGCCGCGCATGGCGGGCATCGTCACCACGACCTTCACGCCTTTTTCGCCCTTGGCTGACCAGCCGATATGCCATGAGGAATTGGCCTTTTGCCCGATCTTCAGCACACCATTTTCCACAGTAATTTCGAGCCGGTCGAGCACCGCTTCAGGGCCGGTTGCCGAAACCGAAAAGGCCTTTCCGACCAGGACTTCGACATCGTCCGAGCCGCGCAGCGCGACCTCATCAAAACCCGCTAGGGCAAAATTGCGGCTGCCAATGGCGGACGACTCGCGCGCGCCGGTTTCGGCATGGCCGCACGAAACCAGCAACAGGGCTGGAATGACGAGTGCTAGGTGGCGCATAAGCTTTCTCCGGGGGTTGTGTATTATTTAACTAATACACAACCCCCGGAGAGCGATCAAGCCAAAAAAAGAAATTGGTGCCGGTCAGGCGTCGACGGGCACTGCCGTCTTGTTATATATTTCGGCGGCCTTTTTAAGGATTTCGACCAACTTCTGGACGGCCGTCGGCTCATCGACCTGCTCCATCGCGGCGAGTTCGCGCGCAAGGCGGCTACATGCCGCTTCGAAGATCTGGCGTTCCGAATAGCTCTGCTCGGGCTGATCCTCGGCGCGGAACAGGTCACGGACGACTTCGGCGATCGACACCAGGTCGCCCGAATTGATCTTGGCTTCATATTCCTGCGCGCGGCGCGACCACATTGTGCGTTTGACTCTTGGCTTGCCCTTGAGTGTGCTAAGCGCTTCCTGCATCTGCTTGTCGGACGAAAGCTTGCGCATCCCAACGCTTTCCGCCTTGTTGGTTGGAACCCGCAGCGTCATCTTTTCCTTTTCAAAGCGCAGCACATAAAGCTCAAGCGACATGCCGGCGATTTCCGAATTCTGCAATTCGATGACGCGACCAACGCCATGCTTTGGATAAACGACATAATCACCGACAACAAAATCCAGTGCGATCGAAGCCATATGTATCAACCTTTCCGATGAATTGCGCATCAAAGCCAATTGCCCGAATCCGCATTGCGGACCGGCTCTTTGGCGTTGGCGTCAAAAAAATCTCCTCCGCGAATGCGGGCGCATCCGCTTCTCAAGGGGGCTTGTAGCAGATTCGCAACAAAAATGCCAGCCTTGGTCAAATTGTTGCGCGCACCTTCATTGCACGCATGTCAAGACACGGTGCCAATTGTTGCTCAGCTGGAATAGGCTGGCTCCCCGGGCCTGATTCGAACAGGCGGCCGTCCGATTAACAGTCGGATGCTCTACCGCTGAGCTACCGGGGAATAACGCCAAAGCGAGCGCGCCTATTAGCAACGCTTCACCCGAATGCAACCGCTTAAACCACAAACTGCTCCATCGTGATCCGATCGTCGAGCGCGTGTTCGGGGTCAAACATGAAGGTCAGCGCCGCTGCCCGGTCGATGGCGACATCGATCTTGCGCACGTCGCGGACTTCGCGCTGATCCGCAACCGCGCTGACGGGGCGTTTGACGGCATCAAGGACACGAATGCTGACCCGTGCCGTTTCGGGCAGGATCGCCCCGCGCCAGCGCCGTGGCCGGAACGGGCTGATCGGGGTGAGCGCCAGCAATCCGGAACCGAGTGGCAGGATCGGCCCCTGCGCCGAAAGGTTATAGGCTGTCGAACCCGCAGGCGTTGACACCAGAACCCCATCGCAAACCAGTTCGGACAACACGACCCGGTCGTTCAGTGATACTTCAAGCTTTGCAGTCTGGCGGGTTTCGCGCAGCAGGGAGACTTCATTGATCGCGGGAAGCTCGATCCGCTGGCCTTCGATCGTTTCCGCTTCCATCCGCAACGGCGACACGCTGAACCGCTTGGCGCGTGCGATCCGTTCTTCGAGCCGCTCGGCGTGCCATTCGTTCATGAGGAATCCGACCGTGCCCCGGTTCATGCCGAAAACCGGAACGATCCGCCGCTCCTCGAGCATGGCATGCTGAACCTGAAGCATGAAGCCGTCGCCCCCCAGCGCTATGACCATTTCGGCGTCTGCGAGATCGACCCAGTCGCGCTGCGCGCGCAGCGCCTCTGCAGCGCCTTGGGCTTCTTCGGTCGGGGAGGCGAGCAGCGCCCATTTCGTCTCGCGTTTCATCCGCCTGTGACACTCATATGGCGCAGGGTGGCTGGCGTGTTCAGGTCAAAGGCATGTCGGCGCGGCTTGCGGCCCAGGGCGAGATCGACCGCAACATCGACAGCATCGGGATCGCCAGACCGCAGGGCGGAGCGCAAGTCCACCTTATCGTCATGGCCAAGGCACATGAAGAGCTGGCCCGAAGCCGATACCCTGATGCGGTTGCAGCCCTCGCAGAAATTGGCCGTGAGTGGCGAGATGAAGCCGATGCGCACGCCAAGTTCCTGCACTTGCCAGTAGCGCGCCGGTCCCCCGGTGCGGTGCGTGCTGGGGAGCAGCGTAAAACGCGTCGCCAATTCGTCCTGCACACGGGTCAGCGGCAGGAAACGGTCCGTGCGATCCTCGTCGATCGTGCCGAGCGGCATTGTCTCGATCAGCGAAAGATCAAAGCCCTGCGGCGCGCACCATTCGAGCATCGGCAGGATTTCCAGGTCGTTGAACCCTTTAAGCGCAACCATGTTGATCTTGATCGCGAAGCCCGCCTCCCGGGCTGCATCGATCCCGTCAAGCACACGCGCCAGGTCTCCGGTTCGGGTGATGTGGCGGAACTTGTCGGGGTCGCGCGTATCGAGGCTGACATTGATCCGCGCGATTCCCGCCTCGCGCAATCCGGATGCATGCTCGCGCAACCGGCTGGCGTTGGTGGTGAGCGACAGTTCCTCAAGGCCGTGGCCCAGCAATTGCCCAATGTCCCGCGCGACATCGACCGCGCCCCGCCGCGCCAGCGGCTCGCCTCCCGTCAACCGGATTCGCTTGACTCCACGCGCGACGAAGGCACGGGCGAGCGCGCCGATTTCCTCATGGCTGAGAATTTCGGCGCGCGGCAGGAACTCCATCTTCTCGGCCATGCAGTAGCGGCAGCGCATGTCGCAGCGGTCGGTCAGTGACAGCCGGACGTAGCTGATCCTCCTGCCGAACTGGTCGTTCATCATCGGTGACGCGTCTGCCATGCCGCGTTGCTAGGGCGTGAGAGGATAGTGAGCAAGAAGAATGGGGAGTTGGCGGGCGGGCCCGGTCAAGCTATCACCTGCCCATGGGGCCCGCCGAACAATCCGAAAGCTTGTTGCCCGCGACCGGAAGCACGGCTGAAGCACCCTTGTTTGTGCTTTCTTTCCGACACCGCGACGAACTGGCATCTTCGGTGTCGCATGCCGGGTGGCAGGCCATCGCCGCGCGCCGGGCAGACAATGCCGAGCAGCGTTTTCTCGCAAGCTCTGCAATGGTCGCTGTGGTCGATGCCCGCGGGGCATTTGACGATGGGCTTGCCGCTGTTCGGGTGCTGGCGGATGCGGTTGAAATCAACGCTGCCTCATTGCTGGTGCTGGTGTCGCGGACCGATGTCGATCGGCTTGATGCCATCGTCCAGGCGGGGGCGACGCACTATCTTGCCAGCCCCTTCAAGGAGAACGAACTGCTCCAGTCGCTGCGCTTTGCCGAGCGTCACGCAGTGCGTCTCGCTGGCGGGCTTCACGCAATCGAGCGCAGGCGCGAAATCGATGTTGATGGCGGGCTGGCATGGCAGGCGAATATCGCGACCGGGCGCGCAATGGTGAGCGAGGCCCTCCGCAAAAGGATAGGACTTGAATCGCGTGAAATCGGAATGTTCGTCCTGCTTGACCAGCTAAGGCCGGAGGATCGCAACGCCGGGCGAACAGCGATCCGTCGTATCCTTGGCGATGGCCGCCCAACGGCATTTACGCATCTCCTGCCCGATGGCGCCGGTGGCGACATGCGGGCGGCGCAGCATTTGCGCCTCGACCGGGCTCGCGGACTCGTATTCGGTACGATCGAGCAGCTCGACCATGACAGCGAGGCGATGGCGCGCGGGGGCCGTGATGCGCTGACCGGGCTGCGCGATGCCGCCGCCGCGCGTCGCTGGATCGAAACGCGGCTTGGGGGAGAGGCGTTCCATATCCTCCTGCTCAACATAACGCGCTTCGAGATGATCAACACCGCCTTTGGCCGCGAGACCGGGGACGCACTCCTTCAATCGGTGGCGCGGCTGATCGGGCCATTGGTCAGCGACCTTGGCGGCAAGCGCTCGATCGTTGCACGGACAGCGGGTGCAGAATTCATCATTGGCGTCGAAGGCGCCGTCGATGCCGATCGGGTGATGCTCCTTGCCGAACAGATCGTGGACCAGGTCGAACGACCGCTGCTTTCCGGGCCCCATCTGATTACGCTCACCAGCCGCGTCAGCATTGTGGAAAGCCATGAAGACGATGCGGATGCGGGCCAGGTGCTGCGGCGCGCCAGCGCGGCGCTTGCCGACGCCAAGGCGTCGGATGAAGGGCGGATCCGGATGGTGTCGAGCGCCACACGCGAACACGCTGCCCGCGATGCATCGCTCCAGGCGGATCTCCGCAACGCGCTTGGCCGTGACGAGATTGACATATTGTTTCAGCCGCAGGTCTCGATCACCTCGGGGAAGATCATTGGCGTTGAGGCGCTTGCACGGTGGCGCCACCCCGAACATGGCGAGCTTGGTGCGGCAACCCTTTTCGCTGTTGCCGAGCAGTCGGACTATCTGCTGGCGCTGTCGGCCCATATCCAGCGGCGCGCGGCGCGGCTGGCTGCGGAATGGCCGGAGACGCTTTCGGCGTTACGGATGGCGGTCAACGTTACCGCAGGCGATATTGGCCGGACGGGATTTGCCGACGGTTTCCTCGCGATGATCGACAAGAGCGGGTTCCCGCGCGAACGGTTGACCGTGGAGATCACCGAGAGCGGGCTGATCAGGGACTTGGGCAGTGCTGCATCGCTGCTGGCGGCGCTGCGCGCAGGCGGGTGCCGGGTCGCGATCGACGATTTCGGGACGGGCTATTCGAGCCTTGCCTATCTTAAGGCGCTGCCGCTCGATTATCTCAAGATCGACAGCAAGCTGGCACAGGACATAGCGGGCTCGACGCGGGACCGGATCGTGGTTCGCGGCGTGATTGACATGGCGCGTTCGCTGGGGTTGGCGGTGATTGCCGAAGGGGTTGAGACCGAAGAGCAACTGACGCTGCTCGCGCGCGAAGGCTGCAACTATTATCAGGGTTTCCTGTGTTCCGAACCGCTCAGCACAAGCGCGCTTGAAGCCCTGATGGCCGGCCAGGCCTAGTTGACGCCAAGTTCGCGCGCCGCTTTGTCAATCTGGGCAAGCGTTGCAGCATCGCCAGCAAAGGCTGCCCGCGCGCCCGCATGGGCTGCCGCTGCCTTTGCGGTTTCGCCCAGCGACATGCGGCTCCGCATCAGCATGATCCAGCCGGGCGCGTTGCGGGGGGTGGCCTTGAGCTTCGCGTCGAGCCCGTCGACCATCCCCTGGATCATCGCATCCTGCTGGCCCTTGGGCATTTGCGCAGCGGCGCGCATGTCGGCAGCACTCGGGCCGGGGATGGCGGCAGTCGCGATGGCCGCGCCGCCGCTCGCAGGCGCTGGACGAATCGCTGCCAGCCGGCGCGCCACGTCGATATTCTCCTTGGCGCCGATGTCGGTGATCAGGCGACGGACATCGGCTTCCCAAGGCGCGCCTGCCGGCGTGTCGGCAAGCAGCGCCAGCCAGTCATTGACGGCGCCCTCATGATCGCCCGCCATATCCCGCGCCACGCCGAGGAAATAGCGCGCGCGCGGATCCTTTGGGTCAAGCGCGATGGCCTTTTTGAACGCCAGCTTTGCCTCGGCAGGCACGTCACCCGGGCCGGCCAGAACTTTGGCCTCTCCCAGCGCTGACCAGTATTCTGCATTTTTGGTGGCTTCCGCGACGTCTTCTGTGAAGCCCGATGCCGGGGCCGAGCGTTTCCAGACAGCCAACCCCACTGCCGCCACGGCAATCAGCGCAGCGACCCCCAGAATGATCTGTGTGGTTCTGGAAGTCTCACGCCCTTCGGCAGGCATCCGGCTCTCCGTGGTTGAGCTTATGGTTAATTTTGCGCTTTGCTCTCTAGCGCAACCCGTCCAAGATGATAGAGTAGCGGCCAGGGTTCGCACCTGAAATCATTTCAGACCTGCAGTTTAGCAGGCGATTTGGCCAGTGCATTGGGGGTGGGAACTTTGTCACAGCCGTTCCGGATTGCCATTGTCGGTTCCGGCCCCGCGGGTCTGAGCGCAGCATCGCGTGCAGCAAAACTCGGGCTTTCGCACATCCTGCTCGAAAAGACCGACCACCTCTCCGACACCATCTACAAATACCAGAAAGGCAAGCATGTGATGGCAACGCCGAGCCAGCTCGTGCTGCGCTCGGATGTCGATTTTGCCGCCGGCAAGCGCGAGGCTGTACTCGACACCTGGGACATCCAGACCGATGCGAACAAGGTCAATGTCCGCATGAATGCCGAAATCAAGGCGATTACCGGCACGAATGGCGAATTCACGCTTGAGCTTGCCGATGGTGAAGCGATGAAAGCCGAAACCGTCATCCTCGCCATTGGCACACAGGGCAATCCGAACCTGATGCGCTGTCCCGGCGGGGATTTGCCGCATGTCCAGTACCAGCTCGACGATCCCGGCGAATATATTGACGAGCATATCAGCGTGATCGGCGGCGGCGATGCGGGGATTGAGAATGCGCTGGGCCTCGCGGCGGACCCCGAGCAACGTAACGTCGTAACGATTGTCAATCGCGGGGCGGAGTTCTCGACGGCGAAGGACGCAAATGTGAAGGCCCTGTTTGCCGCGCGTGATGCAGGGCGGGTCATCGTTCGTGCCAACACCACGCCAAGCCTGGTCGAACCCGGGTTCATCACGTTCGATACGGCGGATGGCGAAGCCAAGGCCAGGTGCGACCGGATCATTGCGCGTATGGGTTCTGCCCCGCCGCGCAAGTTCGTTGAGAGTTGCGGAGTCGAGTTCACCAGTGAGGATCGGGTATCCTATCCGAAGCTGACGCCGACGTTCGAGACGACCAATCCCGGGATTTTCGTGATCGGTGCACTCGCCGGCTATCCCTTGATCAAGCACTGCATGAATCAGGGCCATGACGTGGTCGAGTTCATCAATGGCAATGCCGGGCTCAAGCCAGCCGACGAGCCGATCCTCGAAGCCAAGTTCAAAGACCTGCCGGGCAAGCGGAGCGTGGATGAATGGCTTGAATTCCTGCGCGCGAACATTGTCATCCTCAACGATCTCTCGCCGCTCCAGATGCGGGAATTCATGCTCGATTCCGAGGCCCGGGCCTATCGCAAGGGTGAAACCATCTTTGTGCGCAACGATACGGGTTCATCCCTGTTCGGGATCGCCAGCGGCTCGGTTTCGGTCGAGGTTGATGCTGCCGATCCCCGTGCGACGGTGTCGATCGGGACTGGTCTGATCTTCGGTGAGGTCGGGCTGATTTCGGGGCGCCGTCGTGGCGCAACCATATTGGCTGCGGAAGATTGCATCTGCGTCGAAGTTTCGCGCACTGCGGCGCTCAAGCTCCAGTCCTCCGTCCCTGCCGCCAAGCGCGCGATCGAACGCATCTCGACCGAACGCCAGTTGCTCCAGATGTTCGGCTCGGGCCTGAAGTCCGAAGACCTCAAGGACGTTCTCGACAGCTACGAAATCCAGATAATCAGCGCTGGCAAGGCGGTCATGACCGAGGGCGAAGAGGGCGACGACATCTATGTGATCCGCCAGGGGTCGATGATCGTCGAAAAGACCGTTGGCGGGAAGCCGGTTTTCCTCTCCTACCTGCCAGCAGGGTCCTATGTCGGTGAAATGGCGTTGATTGCGGGCGGCATGAGGACGGCCACCGTGCGTGCGGCGATCAAATCCGAAGTTATCAGGCTGAAGGGCGAAACCTTCCGCAAGTTGCTCACAGCCAAACCGCAACTCCTTGAAAAGCTGAAAAAAGACATGGCCGCGCGGCAGGACGTGAACGCCTTTGTCGAGGCCAGGAAGGACAGCTTCTCCGGCGTGGTCGATATGTATTCGAACATCGCCAATTTCCTCGTCGAAAATGGCATTGGCGAAGCGACCGATGTGCTCCTGATAGACGAGAATCTTTGCGTCGGTTGCGACAATTGCGAAAAGGCCTGTGCTGACAGCCATGACGGCCTGTCGCGGCTCGATCGTGAGGCAGGGCGCACCTATGCGCACCTTCACGTGCCGACCTCGTGCCGGCATTGCGAGCATCCGCACTGCATGGCCGATTGCCCGCCCAACGCCATCCACAGGGGGCCGGACGGCGAGGTCTTTATCGACGATACCTGCATCGGCTGTGGCAATTGCCAGCGCAACTGCCCCTACAAGGTGATCCGCATGGATGCGGTTCCGCCCAAAAAACCCAGCCTGTTGAGCTGGCTGCTGCTGGGTTCGGGGCCGGGGCCGGGCGAGCCGAGCAAGAAATGGTCTTACGCCAATGCCGACCCGGATGAGGACAAGGCCAAGAAGGCCATCAAGTGTGACATGTGCTCGGGCCTTGAGGGCGGACCGGCTTGCGTCCGCGCCTGCCCGACAGGCGCAGCAATCCGCGTTGCGCCCGAACAGTTTCTGACCGTCTCCCGGCTGGAAAAGGCAGACTGATGGCAACACAGGCACCCCGCCGCGCCGCGCAGACCGGCCGCATCCGCAGCGATGGCATCCATGACGGCTTCCTGCGGCATGACAGTTTTCGGTGGCTGAAGATCGCGGGATCGATCTCGGTTGCGGCGCTCCTCATCTACATGCTGATCGACATCCAGCCGCGGCCAAATGGCGGGAGCTGGTATGGTTATGTTCTGGGCACGGCAGGCGCGGGCCTGATCGTCTGGCTAACGCTCCTTGGTGTGCGCAAGCGCGCAATGACTCCAGGTGCCTGGTCCTTGAAGGCGTGGACGTCGGCGCATGTCTATCTGGGGCTGAGCCTGGTGGTCATCGGCACGCTCCATACGGGTTTCCAGCTGGGATGGAACGTCCACACGCTTGCCTATGCGCTGATGATGATCGTCATCATTTCCGGCATCTTCGGCATTTCGGTCTATTCGACGATCCCGCGGGCGATGAGCGCCAATCGCGATGAAATGACCGAAGCGCAAATGCTCGAAAGCCTTCGCGCGATTGACCGGCAATTGCATGATGCAGCGCAACCGCTCGAATTGCGCCAAGCCGAACTGGTGCGATCTTCGCTTGAACAGGATCCCTTTGGCGGCGGCCTGCTGCGAAGGCTCACGGGCAGTTATCCGGATTGCGCAACGCGCGCGGCGCAGGCGGAGGTTCGGCTCGAAACGGCCTACAAACCCAATCTGGGCAATGACCCGCTCGAGAAGGTCGACATGCTGCTCGCGCGCAAGGAAGCCATGCTTGCCCGGGTCCGCATGCATTTGCGATTGAAGGCGCTGCTCGAGATTTGGCTCTACATCCATGTTCCCTTCACCTTTGCCCTGATTGCTGCGCTGCTTGCGCACATCATCAGCGTATTTTTCTACTGGTAGGGGCGGGCCAATGACCTTTATCGTCCGCCAGATTTCCCGCACCGCCGAAGGGCGTGAAATCATTCGCACGGCCACGCAGGATGGGCTGGAACTTGCGATCGGCCGCGACGCGGGCAGCGAAATCCACCTGGCCGACCTTGCTGTCGAACTTCATCATGCCCGTGTTGCCCTGCTTGGCCAGGCCCGGATCGAGGTTGAATCGACATGTGGCCTGCCGTTCGAGATCGACGGACGCAGCGCGCTTCATGCGCAAATCGATCCGGCGGCGGGGGCCGAACTGCGTTTCGGCGCGCACCGGATTGGCATTTCGGCCGAGGAGGGCGTCGCCGTCCTGACGGTGGAGCGCGTCGAAGCGCTTTCCGATGCGAGCGCGGCCAAGGAAGAAATCGGCCTGTTCACCCTCAAGGGATTGCTGCCGGGCCGGCGGCTGGTTGCCTGGGGCATGATCGGCGCGGTGCTATCGTTGTTCCTGATCTGGCCGATCTTCACCTATGCAACGTCGCACGGAGTGGCGAAACGGCCTTCCGGCTTCCATGCCGATCGCATGTGGTCGAGCGGGCCGTTGAGCGCGGCGCACCGGAGCTTGGCCAACAATTGCCAGGCCTGCCACGTCAACAAGTTCGAGGCTGTGCGCGACACGGCCTGCCTCACCTGCCACAAGGGGGATGCCCATGATCACGCCGATCCGCTGCGCCTTGCAATGGCCAAGGAAGGGCCGGGGCTTGGCGGGCGGATCAAGGGGCTTTTCAAGGCGGCATTCAACCACCCTGAAGGCCGCTGCGTCGATTGCCATACCGAACACGAGGGTGCGGGCAGGATGCCGCCCACGGCGCAGGCCTTCTGCACCGATTGCCACAGCTCGCTCAACACGAGGCTGGCCGATACGAAGCTCAAAAACGCGTCCGATTTCGGAACGGATCATCCGCAATTCATGCCCGCTGTGACGGCCGGCACAGACGGCCGCGGGAATCGCCTCTACCGCCGCACTTCGTTCGACGCTCATCCGGTGGACAATAATGGCCTCAAATTCCCGCATGCCATCCATCTGGCCAAGGGCGGCAGCATTGCCCGCATGGCACAGACGATGAGGGCCGAATACGGCTTTGGAGACAGGCTTGCCTGCAAGGACTGCCACACGCCGACAGCCGACGGCACGCGCTTCAAGCCCGTGGAGATGGAGCGTAATTGCGGCATGTGCCACAGCTTGGCTTTCGACCGGATCGGCGGAACCTTCCGCACGCTCAGGCACGGCGAACCGGCGCAGGTGGTTGCCGATCTCCGGGCCTTCTACCGCTCGACCGGGCCTGATCGTCCGATCAGCCTTGGCGGCATGGCGCGCAGGCGGCCAGGCGACTATGCCGCTGCCGATATGGCGCAAGACTATGTCCTTGGGGCACGCAGCTATGCGGGGCGTGCGGACAATGCGATCCTCGCCGTCTTTTCACGCGGCGGCGCCTGTTATGATTGTCACGTTGTAACGCCGGGCTTCGATGACAAATCACCGTCCATCATTAACAAGGTGTACCAGCCCGATCGTTACATGAAGAAGGGCTGGTTCGATCATAATGCACATCGCTCGGAAACCTGTGCCAGTTGCCATGCAGCGGACCAGTCAAAGGTGGCGACCGACCTGCTGCTTCCCGATCTGGCAAGCTGCCGCACCTGCCATGTGGGCGAAAGCGGCGCGAAGCTGAAACAGGTCAAGACGCCGGTCGAATCCGGCTGCGCGATGTGCCACGACTATCATATCGGTGCGGGCGCGCCTTGGCTGGCGCGCCAAAAGCGTGGGCGTGCCAAGGGAGAGCCTCGCGTCAGGCCAATGATCGCGAGCGCTCATTGAGCGGACTGCCCCGAAACAGCGCTATTCCCGTCACCCCATTGACGCTGCGCCGCATTCCATTGCAGTGTCATATACAGGGGTGCGCAACGGCTTCAGGGGCACGGATTTCATGCTGATCGCCCAAGTCACGGATATCCATCTGGGGTTTGAACCGGACAATCCTTCCGAGTTCAACCGCAAGCGGCTTGATCAGGTCATTCGCCAATTGTCGGCGATGAAGCCGCAGCCCGACATGTTGCTGGCAACAGGCGATCTTGTCGATCGGGGTGACAGTGCCTCCTATCGCCGCTTGCGCAATGCTCTGGCGGGGTGCTCCTTTCCGGTCTGGCCCTGCCTTGGCAATCATGACGAGCGAGCCAATTTTTCGGAATGGTATCCCGAAATTCCGGTTGTTGACGGCTTTGTCCAGTATGAGGTGGAGACGCCGGAATTACGTTTGCTGTTTCTCGACACGCTCGAGGATGGGCGGCATGGCGGCGCCTTTTGCGAGACAAGGGCGGACTGGCTCCGCGCCCGGCTTGCGGAAAAAACCGGCACCAAGACCCTGATCGTCATGCATCATCCGCCGGTCGAAGTCGGGATCGAATGGATGAACACGCATTCCGGAGAGCCCTGGGTCATGCGCTTTGCCGAAGCGATACGGGGCCACGACCAGATCGTCGGCATTGTCTGCGGCCATCTCCATCGTCCGATCACCGTCGGCTGGCAGGGAAGGACGATTGCCATTTGCGCTTCGACTGCGCCGCAGGTCGCGCTTGACCTAGCCGAAATCGACCCGGATGCGCCCGACGGACGCCCCATGATCATCGCCGACCCGCCTGCCTTTGCGCTTCATCGCTGGAACGGGCAGGAGTTTGTCAGCCATTTCGACAATGCCGACGAGCATGTCGTTCTCGCCCGCTTCGACGACAAGATGCAGGATCTTGTGCGGAGCCTGCTCAACGAGCGACCGGCCTAATCCGGATACCGCGCCTCGACGAAATAGAGGCCGTCGGGCGGCGCGTTGAAGCCCAGGGCCGTGCGGTCCTTCGCCTCAAGCGCGGCCTTCAGGTCTGCTGCCGACCATTGGCCGCGGCCGATCATCATGAGGCAGCCGACCATTGAGCGCACCTGGTGGTGGAGGAAGGAGCGGGCGGAGGCTGCGATTTCGATCTCCTCGCCAAAGCGGCGGACGTCGAGGCTGTCGAGCGTTTTGACCGGACTCGCCGACTGGCAATGGATCGAGCGGAAGGTCGTGAAATCATGATGCCCGACGAGCAGTTGCGCCGCTGCGTGCATCGCATCGCTATCGAGCGGCTGCGGCACGCGCCAGGCCCGCCCCTTGTCGAGCGCGAGCGGCGCGCGGCGATTGACGATGCGATAGAGGTAGCGCCGCCCGATGCACGAAAAGCGCGCGTGCCAGTCATCCGCGACTTCCACGCAGTCGAGGATCGCGACGGGAGCAGGGCGGAGTTTGGCATTCAGCCCTTCCATCAGCCGGAACGCCGTCAGGGACTTCGAAACATCGAGGTGCGCAGCCATCGCTTCGGCATGGACACCTGCATCGGTCCTTCCCGCGGCGTGGAGGGCGATAGCCTCGCCCGTGATCGCCGCAGCCGCGTCCTCGATCGCGGCCTGCACGCTCGGCCCGTGCGGCTGGCGCTGCCAGCCCATGAAGGGGAGCCCGTCATATTCGACCGTCAGGCGGAACCGCGTCATGCCAGTCGCGTTCCTGCTGGAATCCTGAGTCCGCGGAGCAGTTCGGTGGGCGTCATCACCGCCTTGCCCGCGCGCTGTATCAGCAGGGGCCGGATCACGCCGGGGTTGCACTGGATGCCGAGCCGGTCATCGATCACGTCGCCCGGCCGGGCGCTGCCACTGATCTCGCTCTCGGCCGCAAGGATGCGGAAACGCTCGCCATTGAATTCGAAAAAAGCGCCGGGGGCGGGTGCAAAGGCGCGGACCTGTCGTTCGATCTGCGGCGCACTCAGGTGAAAATCGATCCGCGCCTCCGCCTTGTCGATCTTGGCGGCATGGGTCACGCCAATTTCGGGCTGGCGCTGCGGCGGATAGGCTTCGGGTTCGGAGAGGACCTGGACAAGCAGTTCCGCGCCCAGTTCGGCCAGTTCGGCGGTCAGAAGCCCGGCCGTCTTGTCTTCGACGGGCGTCGAAATGGTCGCGCGCATCGGCCCGGTGTCGAGCCCGGCCTCCATCTGCATGATCGTCACGCCCGTCAGAGCGTCGCCGGCAAGGATCGCGCGCTGGATGGGCGCAGCGCCCCGCCAGCGCGGAAGCAGCGAGGCGTGGACGTTAACGCACCCCAGCCGCGGCGCATCGAGCACCGCTTGCGGCAGGATCAGTCCATAGGCCGCGACCACCGCAACATCGGCTTCGAGCGCGGAAAACCGCGCCAACGCGTCCGCATCGCGCAGCGTGACAGGCGTCATGACGTCAATCCCGAGCGCTTCAGCGCGGCGCTGGACGGGGGATGGCGTGAGCGCCTTGCCCCGCCCGGCCCGGCGCGGCGGCTGGGTATAGACGGCGACCACATCATGCCCGCGCGCCACAAGCATATCGAGGCTGGGCACAGCGAAATCGGGCGTTCCCAAGAAAATGATCTTCATTCGCCCCCTCAACCCCTTGGCAGGGCAATGCGCAACCCCCTATCGTGCTCCCGATGGCAAGTCATGAGATCGAAACACTGGTACAGGCGCTGGCCCGGCTTCCTGGCCTTGGTCCGCGATCGGCGCGGCGTGCGGTGCTGTACCTCCTGAAAAAGCGCGAAGGCGCGCTTGTGTCGCTGCTCCGGGCATTGGAAGGCGTCAGCGAAAAACTTGCGACCTGCGAGACTTGCGGCAATGTCGACACCACCAACCCGTGCGGGATCTGCACCGATGCGCGGCGCGATTCGCGCATGCTCTGCGTGGTCGAGGATGTGCCGGATCTCTGGGCGCTTGAACGCTCGCGGCTGTTTCCGGGCAAGTTCCATGTGCTCGGCGGGCGGCTTTCGGCGCTCGAAGGCGTGCGGCCAGAGGATCTCGGCATCGACACGCTGGTCGCACGGGTTGCGGGCGGCGAAATCGATGAAGTCGTGCTGGCGATGAACGCCACGCTCGATGGCCAGACGACGGCGCATTATCTGGTCGAGCGGCTCGAATCGCATCCTGTGCGGATCACCCAGCTTGCGCACGGCCTGCCGGTCGGCGGTGAGCTTGACTATCTCGACGACGGCACGCTGGCGCAGGCCCTGCGGGCGCGGCGGCCCGTCTCTTGACCCTCGGGGCGAGAATTCCTACCTGAGCCCTCATGGCTCTCCTGCCCATTCTCGAAGCGCCCGATCCGAGGCTGAAAGCCGTATCCACGCCAGTGGAGACGTTTGATGCCGCTTTGCAGGCGCTGATCGACGACATGTTCGAGACGATGTACGCAGCCCCCGGCATCGGCCTTGCCGCCGTGCAGGTCGGTGTACCGCTGCGTCTTCTTGTTATTGATCTTCAGGAGAAAAATGAAGAAACCGGCGTAACAATCCGTGAACCAAGGATTTTCATAAATCCGGAAATTCTCGAAGCCTCTGAGGAGCTGGCTGTTTACAACGAGGGCTGCCTTTCGGTGCCCGATCAATATGCCGATGTCGAGCGCCCGGCCCATATCCGCGCGGCCTGGCTCGATCGTGAAGGAATGCGCCATGAACAGGCGCTCGATGAGATGCTTGCGACCTGCCTCCAGCACGAGATGGACCATCTCGAGGGCATATTGTTCATCGACCACCTCTCGAAACTGAAGCGCGACATGGTGCTCAGGAAACTCCAAAAAGCGCGTCGTCTCGCCGCCTGATTCGGGCGCAGATTTCGCTTTCCTACAGCGATTGTTCCGGCTACGTTCCAAGTCATGAAACCCGTCCTCTCTCCTGACCTCACTCTCGCCCGGAAAGGGGAGATTTCTGCCGCAATGGACACTCTCAACTTAAGGCTTGCGAAGGGCGTGGCATGACGCCGGTGATCGTCGCTTTCCTTTGTCTGGTGGTGCTCGCGGCGGGCGGCGTGATCGGCTGGCTGCTTGGCGGGCGCGGTGCGGGCGCATTGAAGGCCGAGCGCGACCTGCATCTCGAAAATTTCAAGGCTGCGATTCGCGACCTTGAAGGGGCGGTGGCGGAGCGCGATGCCGTGAAGCTCGATATCGTGAAGCTGCGCACCGAACAGGAAGCGTTCGAAACGCGGCTCGCCGAATTGCGCGAAGCCAAGGAAGCGCTTTCGGCGCAATTTGCCGAAGTCGGTAACCGCCTGCTCGGCGAGGCGCAGAAACAGTTTCTCGAGCGCGCCGAGCAGCGCTTCAAGCAGAGCGAGGAAACATCTGGGCAGGCGCTCAAATCCTTGCTCCAGCCCGTCAATGAGCGGCTCCAGCGCTATGAGGAGACGGTCGTCAAGGTCGAGAAGGATCGCACCGAAGCCTATGGCAATTTGCAGGGGCTGATGGAATCGATGCGGGTCGGCCAGGAATCGGTTCGTGCCGAGGCGGCCAAGCTCGGCAATTCGCTGCGCAATGCCCCCAAGGCGCGCGGGCGCTGGGGCGAGCAGCAGTTGCGCAACGTGCTGGAGACCTGCGGGCTCTCCGAACATGCCGATTTCCAGACCGAAGTCAGCATCGACAATGGCGACGGGCGATTGCGCCCCGACGTGATTATCCGCGTGCCGGGCGGGCGGAACCTCGTGATTGACGCCAAAGTCTCATTGAATGCCTATCAGGACGCGTTCGAGGCGGGGGAGGATGCCAACCGGCAGGCCGCGCTCGTCGCGCATGCTGCCGCGATGAAGGCGCATGTGAATACGCTCGGGCAAAAGGCCTATCAGGACCAGTTCGAGGATACGCCCGATTACGTCATCATGTTCGTCCCCGGCGAGCATTTCCTCTCCGCTGCCCTCGAACAGGACGCAGACCTGTGGGATTTCGCCTTTGCCAGGCGCGTGCTGCTGGCGACGCCAACCAACCTGATCGCGATCGCGCGGACCGTCTCGGCGGTGTGGAAGCAGGAGAAAATGGCCGGGCAGGCGCGCGAAATCGCCGAACTGGGCAAGGAACTCTATGCCCGTCTCTCGACGATGGGCGGGCATGTCGGGCGGATGGGGAAGAACCTCGATACGGCCGTTTCCGCATACAACGCGCTGGTCGGCAGCCTTGAGTCGCAGGTGCTGACGCAGGCCAAGCGGTTCGAGGATCTGAATATCGAGACAGGCGGGAAACTGATCGAGCCCTTGCCCGTGGTTGAACAGTCGACACGACCGCTGGTGAAGCTGGTGTCTGGCGGCGGCGATTCAGCGTGATGAGTCAGGCACTGGTGATCATCGATGTGCAGCAGGGAATGTTCTCGGATCCCGCAATGCAGCCCTTCGAAGGGGACGCAACGGTGGCGCGGATTCGCGCTTTGCTCGACCGCGCCAGAAACGCGAACTTGCCTGTGTTCTTTATCCAGCACGATGGCGGGACTGGTCATCCCTTGGCCCGGGATAGCGCAGGTTTTGCCTTCCATCCCAGCCTCACGCCGCATGATGGCGAAAGCGTGACCGTCAAGACCGAATGCAACGCGTTTCAGGGTACGGGCCTCGCCGAACGCCTGGAGGCGTCGCGTATTAGCCACCTGACGGTGTGCGGAATGCAAACCCAATATTGTGTGGATACGTTCGTCCGGGCTGCGGTCGAGCATGGCTTCGAAGTCTGCCTCGTCGCCGACGGGCATACCACCTTCGGAACGGCGCTGCTCGATGCCGGCACGATCATCGCGCACCACAACGATATTCTGGCGGGAAGCTTTGCGACCTTGCGCCCCGCAGGAGAGATCGCATTCGGCGCGTGACTATTCTGTTCGACCGCGCCGCTGGTTCAGCACCTCATAGGCCATCACCGCCGTCGCCATTGCCGCGTTGAGGCTGTCTGCCTTGCCCAGCATCGGCATCTTCACGAGAAGGTCGCACTCTGCCTCATAAGCCTCTGGTAAACCTTGCGATTCATTGCCGATGAGGAGGAAGGTCGGGGCCTCGTAACGGGGCGCCTGATAGTCCTTGTCGGTGTTGAGGCTCGTGCCGACAAGCTGGCCGGGTCCGATCCGGAGCCAGGCGACGAACTCCTCCCAGCGCGCGGCGGCGACTTTCTGGGTGAAGATCGCGCCCATGCTGGCGCGCACGGCCTCGACCGAGAAGGGATCGGTGCAATCGTCGATCAGGATCAGCCCGCCCGCGCCGACCGCGTCGCCGGTCCTGAGGATCGTCCCAAGATTGCCGGGATCGCGCAGCCGTTCCGCGACGAGCCAGATGGTGGCGCTGGTCCGGTCGAGCGCCTCGAGCGAGGTAAGCATTTCGGGATAGACGCCGATCACCGCGCCGGGATTGTCCTTGCCCGACAGCTTGGCGAGAATATCGGTCGAGGTGACGAACACCTCGCCGCCTACTGCTTCGGTCGCCTCGACCAGCTTCCGGACAAGGGGATGCCCGCCGCTTTCGGGCGCGTACCAAAGCATCTTTGGCGCGATCCCGGCGTCGAGCGCCTCTGTCAGGATCCGCAGCCCTTCAGCGAGGAACAGCCCTTCAGCGCGGCGGTGCTTCTTGTCGCGAAGGCTCCTGACCTGCTTGACCAGCGGGTTGGAAAATCCGGTGATTTCGCGCGGCACTCACTCCGCCTCGTGGAACTTGGCCTCGACCAGTTCGGCCAGCGACATGACCGCGGCCTCGGCGCCATCGCCGTTGGCGCGAATGGTGATCTCGTCACCCATCGCCGCGCCCAGCATCATCAGCCCCATGATCGAGGTGCCGACGACCTTCGAGCCATCCTTTTCAACCTCGACGCGCGCACCGATCCCGCTGGCCATCGTCACGAACTTGGCGCTGGCCCGCGCATGGAGGCCGCGCTTGTTGATGATGAGGACGGTGCGGGCGACATCGCTCATGCAGCGGCCTCGCCCAGCACTTCGGAAGCGACCGAGATATATTTGCGGCCGGCCTCGCGCGCGGCGGCGACGGCAGCGACAACGCTCATCGTTCGGCGGGCGCCTTCGAGGCGGATCAGCATGGGGAGGTTCACGCCCGCGATGACTTCGATCCGTCCGGTTTCCATGAGCGAGATGGCGAGGTTTGAAGGTGTGCCGCCGAAAAGGTCGGTCAGGATGATGACGCCGCGGCCTTGATCCACGCGCTCCACGGCAGCAGAAATATCTGCCCGGCGCATTTCCATATCGTCATCGGGGCCGATGCAAATGCTCTCCACCGCTTCCTGCGGCCCCACGACATGTTCCATCGCGGTCACAAACTCGACCGCGAGACGACCATGCGTCACCAACACCAACCCGATCATCAATTTCCCGCCTGCAAACCTGTCTGTTTTTGCCCCTGTCCCGACAAGGCCTCGAATGCGTCATCCGCCGGGAAGCCAAGGTCACGATGGACCATGGTGGGCGAAAATCCCGCGTCGCGCAACCGGGACGCGATTATTTCGGCAATATGGACCGATCGGTGCCGCCCCCCGGTGCACCCGAAAGCAACGGTCACATAGGCTTTTCCCTCCTCGCGGTAGCGCGGGAGGAGGAACAGGAGCAGGTCCGAAATACGGGCGATCGCCTCGGCATAGGCGGGGTCGGCGCGTATGTGGAGGGTGACGGGCTCATCCTGGCCCGTGAGCGGGCGTAGCGCCTCGTCCCAGTGCGGATTGCGCAGGAAGCGCATGTCGAAAACAAGATCGGCGTTGCGCGGAAGCCCGCGGGCAAAGCCGAAGGACATCACGGTCAGCGCCGGATCTCCTCCGCCATGCGCGTCGAAGCGGTTGCGCAGCTCAANNGCCGCAAGGGAGCGATCAATTCGCGTTCGCGCGCAATGCCATCGCTCGCCGGACGATCAAGGGCGAGCGGGTGGCGGCGGCGTGTTTCCGAATAGCGTCGTTCGAGCTCGGTGCCGGCGCAATCGAGGAAAAGTGTGGCGATATTCTCCTCCGATTTGTCACGCATCGCGCTGATCCGGTTGACAATGGCCTGTGCATCGAAGCCGCGTGTCCGGCTGTCGATGCCGATCGCCAGCGGTCGGGTGCCCTGCGCACCTTCGGACGGATGCGTATCGAGCAGGCGGGCAAGGAGCGCAAAGGGCAGGTTGTCCACCGTTTCCCATCCCATGTCCTCGAGCGTCTTGAGCGCCGTTGATTTGCCAGCGCCCGACATGCCAGTCACAAGGAGGATGCGATCAGGGCGTGCGCTGTCCGTCATGCGTCCATCAATGCCTTGAGTATCTGTTCGACCTTGATGGGGGCGGACGCTTCATAGGCGGAGAGCGCGAACAGCGGGATGGGAATTTCCGCCAGGAGCCGGGTCTGGCCGGGTTCGGGCAGGCGCGGCACCGGATCGTCGAGCGTCACCATCAGCGCCACCGGGACCAGCGATTCGCATGGCATTTCTCCAAGACCAACACCACGAATTTCGATCCGCCCCCGGATCGTTTCGGGCGGTGATGCGAGCAAGCTGTCGCCCGCCCGCGCAAGGATCGTATAATCGTCGCTGATCAGCACGGCGCCACGGTCGATCAGCCGCAACGCCAGGTCGGACTTGCCACTGCCCGGCCGCCCGGCGATCAGCACGGCGCGTCCGCCGATTGACACGGATGAGGCGTGAATGGTTTCGGATGAGAGCGCAGTCATAGCGGCTATTCCTCCAAAGCAGGCAGGCGAACCACGATTCGCGCGCCGTCGCGCCCAGGCTCCCGGGATACGGCCTCGATGCTGCCATTATGGCCGTTCACGATCGTGCGTGCAATTGAAAGGCCTAGGCCGGAATGCTTTCCAAATGCTTCACTGCCGGGGCGATCGCTATGAAATCGTTCGAAAATGGTCTCGCGCGCGGTTTCCGGAATCCCGGGCCCATCGTCATCGACTGTAACGACAACCTCTTCGACAAGCCGGGTGGTTGCAATCCTGACGACTCCGCCGGGTGGAGAAAAGGAAACGGCATTGGCAAGCAGGTTTTCAATCACGCGGCCGAGTTGTGACGCATCGCCCCGAACCATGGCCGTACCCAGTTGAGGGCGCGCAAACGCGATGTCCACGTCGCTGTGGTTCGATCGCGCCCGTCGGGCTTCAAGCAGGTTTTCGACAAGTTTCCCCACGTCCACGGACTCAAAGCGTGTACGCGCGAGTTTGGCGTCAATGCGCGAAAGATCGGCTATGTCGGTGATCAGCCTGTCGAGCCGGTGGACATCCTCGCTGATGATGTCCTGAAGCTGTCTGCGTAACTCGGGTTTGGTAACGCTGCGCAAGCCCTCGGCCGCCGAACTCAGCGATGCCAGGGGGTTCTTGATCTCATGCGCCACATCGGCTGCAAAGGCTTCGGTGGCATCGATCCGCTGGCGCAGCGCATGGGTCATGTCCGAAAGCGCTCGCGCCAGCAAACCTATCTCATCATTGCGTGAGGGAAGCCGGGGCACGTTGACTTCGCGGTCGCGGCCGGCGTGCACACGAACAGCTGCCGATGCCAACAGGCGCAAGGGTTGGGCAATTGTCCGGGCGAGAAACAGCGAAAGGAGGATAGACAGCAGGGTCACAATCGCAATCACATAGCCCAGCCGGGTCCGTTCGGCCCGCACATAGCGCCGGATGTCGCGCGCATTCCTGTCTGTCCGGAGGATTTGACCGGAAGCGTTCGGCGCGGTTGCCCAGATCATGTGCGTCTGATCGGGTGCCAATTGCCAGCCCTTGCCACGCGAGGTCCATTCGCGGGGCGGTGTGAAGCCCGTGAACATTTCCGGCTCGCGCGCATCGACGACAAATTCGATGGCCTCGTCCATCCAGCGTGCGACATGGCGCTGCCAAGTTTCCATGTCCGGATTGGCCAGGCGGAAGCCTTGTCCGGTGGAAGCCCAGCTATCAACGACAAGGCGCCCGTCGCTGTCAGCCAATCGCACGCGCGCACCAGTCTGCTGTCCCACCGTCGCCACAAAGGATTCGCGCTCTGCCGGAGTCATTCGGTCCATTGCGACAGACATCAGCTTCGCTTCGATTGCTGCCTGGCCAAGGCGTTCATCGATCAGGCGTGTACGATAGCTGTCGAGATAGAAGAAGCTCCCCGCGAGCAGCGCCAGCGCAAACACGTTCACGGCCAGGATGCGCTGGCGCAGCGAAAGCCGTCCTGACCAGCCGAGCCGCGAGCCCGCCGGTTCAGTTGACGGCGAAGCGGTATCCAGCCCCGTAGAGAGTGTCGATTGCGTCAAAATCCGGATCCACCTGGCGAAACTTGCGTCTCAACCGCTTGATATGGCTGTCGATCGTGCGGTCATCAACATAGACGTCATCCTGATAGGCCGCATCCATCAACTGGTTACGGCTTTTGACCACATCGGGGCGATGCGCAAGCGCTTCGAGAATCATGAATTCGGTCACGGTCAGCGAAACATCCCTCCCGTCCCATCGTACACGATGTCGGGTGGGATCCATTTCCAGCCGCCCGCGGACAATAGCGGCCGGTTCTCCGTCGATTTCATCAGTTGCTGCCTGGCGTCGGTTTTCCGCCCTGCGAAGAACGGCACGGACGCGCGCGATCAGCAATCGTTGGGAGAAGGGCTTGGCGATATAGTCGTCCGCGCCGGAGGCCAGCCCCAGTTCTTCGTCAATCTCATCGTCCTTCGAGGTGAGGAAGATCACCGGCATCTGCGCTTTTTCCCGCAGGCGGCGAAGCAGCTCCATCCCATCCATCCGGGGCATCTTGATGTCGAAAATCCCGAGGTCAGCAGGATTTGCACTCAATGCCTTCAAGGCGGCTTCCCCATCCGGATACAGCCTGGTCCGGAATCCCTGCTCCTGGAGCGCGATCGACACGGAGGTCAGGATGTTCCGGTCATCGTCAACCAGAGCGATCGTATAGTCGGATAGTTCGTCGGGGATATCTGTCATCGACATGCATGACGCATAGGCGACCCGTCTGGACGCATCAACTGGTTCGGTTAGGCATGATTGTCATGGCCGAATTTGACGCGCATGATGGCCTCCCTTATGCGCCCCTGCGACTCCGCTGCATACGAATGCAACGAAGATGAAGTGATCAAATGGAGATTCAACGTGGGCGACAGTGCCTCCAACAATTTGCTTGCGAAGCAGGGATTTCCGACGTCTGCGACGCTGTTCTGCAACCTTGGCACGGCCCAGCTCCTGGAGCAGGCCGTTAGCCGTTGTGAAGGCATGCTGACGATTGACGGAGCATTCGCGGTCGCCACGGGGAAGCACACGGGCCGCTCGGCTTCGGACAAGTTCATCGTCAAGGATGCCGAGACCGAAGACACCGTCTGGTGGGGCAACACAAATGTCCCCATGTCGCCCACAGATTTCGCCGCGCTGAAGGCTGATTTCCTTGCCCAGGTTGCTGCCAGGGAAACGCTTTTCGTTGCCGACCTGTTCGGCGGATCGCAGCCCGAACATAGGGTCAATGTCCGCGTCATCAACGAACTGGCCTGGCACAATCTGTTCGTCCGCACCTTGCTTGTGCGTCCCGAGCCTTCGGATCTGGCAGATTTCGTGCCCGAATACACGATCATCTGCCTGCCAAGCTTCCGCGCAGATCCGGCCCGCCATGGCTGCCGCAGCGAGACTGTGATCGCGGTCAATTTCACCGAAAAGCTGATCCTGATTGGTGGCACTGCCTATGCCGGCGAAATGAAAAAGTCAGTCTTCGGCATTCTCAACTACCTGCTCCCGGCCAAGGGCGTGATGCCGATGCATTGCTCGGCCAATATCGGCCCCAACGGCGATACGGCCGTTTTCTTCGGGCTTTCGGGCACGGGCAAGACGACGCTTTCGGCCGATGCGAGCCGCACGCTGATTGGCGATGACGAGCATGGGTGGTCCGACACTGCGGTCTTCAACTTCGAAGGCGGCTGTTATGCGAAGATGATTCGGCTTTCGCCCGAGGCGGAGCCCGAAATCCACGCAACGACGAAGCGGTTCGGGACGATCCTCGAAAATGTCGTGGTCGATCCGGTGACGCGCAAGATCGACCTGGACGATGACAGCCTGGCGGAAAACAGCCGCGGTTCCTATCCGATCGACTTCATCCCGAATGCGTCGGAAAAGAATATGGGCCCTGTGCCCAGGAACATCATCATGCTGACGGCGGATGCCTATGGCGTACTGCCACCAATCTCGAGGATGACGCCCGACCAGGCGATGTACCACTTCCTGTCAGGCTATACAGCGCGCGTGGCAGGCACCGAAATCGGCGTGATCGAGCCTTCGGCGACCTTCTCGACCTGCTTCGGTGCGCCGTTCATGCCGCGTCATCCGAGCGTCTATGGCAATCTCCTGAAGGAGCGCATTGCCAGGGGCAGCGTCTCGTGCTGGCTGGTCAATACCGGCTGGACCGGTGGGGCCTATGGCACGGGCAGCCGGATGCCGATCAAGGCGACGCGTGCGCTGCTCAATGCCGCACTTGACGGCAGCCTCGGTAGTGCGGAGTTCCGCAAGGATCCGAATTTCGGATTTGACGTGCCGGTTGCGGTTGCAGGTGTCGATAGCGCCATCCTCGACCCGCGGGGGACATGGCTCGACAAGGCAGCTTATGACGAAACGGCCCAAAAGCTGGTGCGACAATTCATCGATAATTTCGCGCAATTCGCGGACCATGTCGATGAAGGGGTCCGCCAATCGGCCCCCAAGGCTGCCTGAACCGCCCGGACAGTTCCGGGCCCTTGCAAGAGACGACCCGGAAATGACCGACTACAAACCAAGACTGTTTTGTACCGACGCCGAGATCGTGAGGATCGGCGAAGGCCTCCTCGCATGCACGCTCCCAAAGGAATATTGGACGCATGAGGCGCACCTTGCCGCTTGCACCTGGATTGTGCGCGACCGGCCCGACATTGTCCCCGAGCGCGACATGTCCACCATCATCTCGCGCTACAATGAAAGCGTTGGCGGGGTGAACAGCGATACCGAAGGCTATCACGAAACGATCACGCAGCTGTTTATCGCAGCAGTCCGCGATCATTTGCGCGAAGCGGCGGAGGGTAGGTCGCTGCTGGATGCTGTCAACGCGTTGCTGCTTTCCGATCGCGGGCGCCGGGATTGGCCGCTTCGCAGCTATTCAGCTGAACGCCTCTTCTCGGTTGAGGCGCGGCGGGGATTTGTACCGCCCGACCTTTAGGTCGATTCAACGAGCAGGGTCGGGCCATCGCTGCCCGTCACGCGTACACGGTCGCCTATGGCGGCGTCGGCGCCCCGGACGTTCCAGACGCTGTCACCCACTTTCACGCGCCCGCGCCCGTCCTGGATCGCCTCGACCACAACCACGGTTTCTCCCACCAGCCGCGCGCCGCGATCGTTGAGCTTCGGATCGGTCGATTCGATCGGGTTGAGGATGAACCAGCGCCGGCCGGCATAGACGGCAGCAACCGCAAGGCCAGCGAACAACAGGATCTGGAAGGTCATCGAGATCGGCAGGAGGAGCGCAAGCAGCCCGGTGACGATGGCTGCGACCGCTAGCCAGATCAGGAAGAAACCGGGCACCAGGATTTCTGCGATCGCGAGGAGCACACCTGCGATGAGCCAAAACCAGTGCGTGTCGAGCGTGTTGATCCAGCCCATCATCTCAACTGTCCTTGGCCAGTGCGTCCTTGGCGAGTTCGCCAATTCCGCCGAGCGTGCCGATCAGTGCCGTCGCCTCTACCGGAAAGAGGATCGTCTTTGCGTTGGGAGAAGTCGCGAACTGGCTGATTGCCTCGACATATTTCTGCGCGACGAAATAGTTGATCGCCTTGGTGTTGCCGCCGGCGATGGCGTCGGACACCAACTGGGTGGCCTTGGCTTCGGCCGCCGCCGAGCGTTCGCGCGCTTCGGCATCGAGGAAGACCGAGGCTTTGCGGCCTTCCGCTTCAAGGATTTGCGCCTGTTTCAGGCCTTCGGCACGGTTGATCTCGTTCTGCCGAGCGGCTTCGGATTCGAGGATCGTCGCGCGCTTTTCGCGTTCGGCCTTCATCTGGCGGGTCATCGCGTTGACGATGTCGGCGGGCGGGCGGATATCTTTCAATTCGACGCGGGTGACCTTGACGCCCCAGGCCTCGGTTGCAAGATCGACGACCGAAAGGAGTTGGGCATTGATCTGGTCGCGCTTCGAGAGCGTCTCATCCAGGTCGAGCCCGCCCATCACGGTGCGCAAATTGGTCGTCATCAGCTGCATGATTGCAACATAAAGATCCGACACTTCATAGGCTGCCTTGGGCGCATCGAGGACCTGGAAGAAGACCACGCCGTCCACTGCGACCATCGCATTGTCCTTGGTGATGATTTCCTGGCCTGGAATGTCGAGCACCTGCTCCATCATGTTCACCTTGCGCCCGACGCGGTCGATGAACGGCAGGATGAAGTTGAA
>CXWL01002763.1_pt1 | contig 68265 bp, 61 predicted proteins | sample 590931 | NCBI WGS metagenome assembly CXWL01 (sample SAMEA3498368, study PRJEB10139) | groundwater metagenome | biome: water well; material: biofilm material | place: Germany | collected 2015-04-27 | reverse complement strand
CCGCGGAGTTCCAATTGAGGGAGCCCACGCGGAAGTAGTAGGTCGTGTTGCGTTCCAGGCCCGGAACCGTCAGCCCGGCGACGGCTCCGTTGACGGTCGAAGAGGTCTGCGTCACGCCGCCCGGCAAGAGCGCGCCGAAGTTCGTCGAAGACGCTTCAAGCCGGTAGCCTTGCGCGGCGACGGGCGTCCAACTGACCGCGGCGCTCGTTTGGAAGACGCCGACGAGCGCGGGCGAGCCCGGGATCTCGGCCAGCGTGACCGTCGAACCCAACTGGAGACGCGCCGGCGTTCCGTTATGATTGAGCACATCCACGCGCAGCTGATAGGTCGTGTTCGGCATCAGCCCCGTCACCGTGTCGAGCAAGTTGGCGGTGTCGGAAGTGACGACGACCTCGTCCGGCGCGAACGCCATGGAGGAGGCTTGAAAGAGGTAGCGCGCGCCGTCGGCATTAGGAGGGCTGCCCGAGTCCCATTGCGCCGTGACGCTCGTCACGAAAACCGCGCTCAGCGGCGGGACTACAGGACCAGGAGGACTCGCCAAGGTCGAGGTTGAGCTCAATATGACAAGTCTGCGCGCCGACGACCAGTTCAGCGCGGCCAGACGAAAATAATAGGTGGTGTTGAGCGCAAGCCCAGAGACCGTCAAAGTCGATAACGCGATATTAGGCGTTCGCGAGGAGAGGACGGCCCCTCCCGGCGTCAACGCGCCGAAGTCGGTGCTGGAAGCCTCCACCACATAGCCCTCTGCCGTCTTCGAGGAGGCATCGGGAGGACTTGAGGGCAGCGGCGTCCAAGTCATGGTGACGCTCGTGATGAAGATGGACCTGTAGAACGCGCCGCCGGGCTCGGCGGTCAGGGTAGGCGTGCTCACGACGGCCGCGTATTTAGTCTCGCCGCTCCAAAGCGACGCCACGCGCAGAAAATACGTCGTGTTGGCGTCGAGGCCAGCGACGGTCAAAAGGTCCGTCTGGCCGCCGGCCGTGCTTGAAGAATACAGCGTCCCGCTCATGTTCGCGGCCGTGGAGGCTTCAAGCAAGTACCCGAGGTCGGAATTGACCGAGTTCCACGCCATAGACACCGTCGAGGACGAGAGCGCCTGAATCCGAACATTGCCGGGCGCCACCGCGCCGAGCACGGTCTTGGTGGAGGACGCCGCGATGAAATGAGCCCGGCTGTCATGGGCAAGCGAGCCGACGCGGAAATAGTAGGTCGAGTCCACTTCCAAGCTGGACACGGTCAGAGTGCTCAAGGCGACGTTGGGCGTCGACGATGAGTACAGGGCACCGCTGAAGTCGGCGGCCGTGGACGCCTCAAGACGGTACCCCTCGGCCGTGTCTTCTAGGGGCGCCCCCGGCAGCGGAGCCCAGGTGACGGTGACGCTCGTGAGAAACACACCTTTGAACGCCGGGCTTGAAGGAGGCACGGGCAGCGTCGCGACCGTCGCGCCATTAGAAAGGGGGCTTATATTTCCGTCGGCGTCCTGGGTCCAAAGGCGAAGATAATGAGTCGTGTTGGGGGTCAGCGCGTCGAGGACGATCTCTTGCGCGTCCCCGGGACTCACCCCGGATGTGGACAAAATAATTTGCGCCGAACCGAAGGCGAAGGAAGCCCCGGGAGAAATCTCGTTCTGGATGCGGTAGATGGAACCGGAAAGGAACTGCCCCAAATCGCCGTCATAGCCCGGAGCCGACCACGAAAGGTTGATGCTTGTCGGAGTCAGACTAAGGGCGAGCAGCGTGCTCACCTTGCCCGGATAGGAGCGGACCGACATGGCACCCGCCCTCAGCACGACGGTCTCCGAAGCGGCCGTGGAAACAGCGACCTCCCCGACGGCTCCCGAGAGCTTCACGGTCTCGCTGACGCTATCGTTCCTTCCACCGACGTTGTCGCCGCCCGGAGAGATGGTGCCGCCCGGGCTCGTGAAGTGCGCCGCCGCCGCCCAGCCGGCCAAAAGCAAGGCCGCCCCGCTGAGGCTTGCCCACAGGCACCGACGGCGTGACGGTTGACTCATTTTGAAGTCGAACGCCCGAGCTTATTCGTTGATGCTCATGAAAAATAAAAGATGGCCGTCGGCCAACGTGCAGCCGGTAAGGTCTGAGGGCAACGTCGCTCCCGAGTCCACGCCCAACCCCGTGCAAACGCTCAAGCCCTTGACGACGCCGTCGGACGCCGCGGCCAAGTCTTGTCCCCTCAAGCGGGGAGAAGCGGTCCGGGCGGAGAGGGCGTAGTAGTACAGGCCGGGCTGTAAAGTCACGGGAGCGCCTATCACGCCCACTGCGTAGGCGGCGGCCGGCGTGAAAGCGGCCGAGTCGGTGCCACCGTGGGCGACCAAATTGCCGCTCGCGTCATAGATTCCCACGTCCCCGATGCTGCCGGCCACGCCGGTTCCGACCCGGTAGCGGATCTGGTTGACATTAATCTTAGCGGGAACGGTGACGGGCATCAGGTACACGGTGTTAATGAGAACGACCCCGGCCCCAAAAGTCGCCTGGGCACCCAGCCAGGCCGGGACCACGGTCGTGACGGCGCTGTACGCCGGCACCCATTGGGCGCCCGCGTTGTCCCACTTTATAGTCATGCCATCGGAGGGGGCATTGGAAGCCACCAAACGCGTGCGCAAATGCGTGGCATCCACGGTATTTCCTCCGGTGGAGTTGAGGCTTTTATTGGTCAAGGTCTGGGAGGAGACGGTGTCGGCGACAGTGATGTTCGCCGTGCCCGTGCCGATGTAGAGCTGATTTAGCGTCGGCTCCCAGCGCATGGCCCCTTCCTGGGACGAGGCGGCTCCCTGAGGAAGGAGGATGGCCGTCGTGGCCGTCAAAGTCGCCGCCTTCACCGCGCTCAGCACGTCAATGCCGCCCGAGCCCTCCACGCGCAAGGTGCCGGCCTGGAGGCGGATGCCGGAACTCGTGTTGAGACTGAAAGTCTGACTGCCCAAGGCCGTAAAGCTCGAGGGGCCGGTGACCGTCAACGGCCCCGCCACGGTCCCGCTGGCGACGTGGAACACGGCGCCGGACTGGAGAGTCGCCCCGACCTGAACATAATTGGTATTTCCAACCGCCAGATCGTCGGCGAACAGGGCGCGAAAGGCATAAGGCGACATGAGCAGCTGCTGACGCGGGATCATGGGGGAGTCGGCGTCCACCTGTATCTCCAAATAGGCCGAAGCGCCGTTGAACAGGCCGGCGGTCAAGGCCGTAACCGAGCCCAACTCCACGGTAAAGACGCCGTTATTGACGGCGACGTCATTCTGTATCTCCGTCCAACGCTCCGTTCCAGCCGAGGGCGAATCGAATATCCTGAAGATCATGTCGGCGCTGCCGCTGCGCGGGTTATTGGCCGTGTCAAGCAGCTTGCCCTGGAAGCCGATCCTCTGCGGGCTTGAAGCGGCCCCAGCCCGCGGGGGCATAACGGCCGCAAATATCAAAAGAGCCCAAACGAACTTTATTTTGAGCATGTCTTCTCCTTGCCTAACCTTAGATCGCGCGCGTTCCTAAAAGCATACAGGATCGCCACAAAAATACTCCGACATTCTAATGGATTTTCCGCGAGATTATCTTCGCAAATTATTCACGAAAGACGAGGCGGGAACGACGCTCAGGAGAAACTTAGGCCGGAGAGAAGCGATAGCCGACGCCGTGGACCGTCTTGATCAAATCGGCGCAGTTGCCGACCTTGCGCCGCAGCGCCTCGACGTGCTTGTCGAGCGTGCGCGTCTCCACGTCGCCCGGGTAGTTCCACACGGCGGCAAGCAGCTCATCGCGCTTAAAGGCGCGATCGGGGTGCTTGAGCAGATGCGCAAGCAGGTCGAACTCCAGCCGGGTCAGCTCGACGGGCGCGCCGGAGATAGACGCCTGGCGCGAGATGAGCTTAAGCTCGATGGGCCCGCCGGTCAGCACCGTGAGAACCTCCTCGGGAGCCTCGCCCGACCAGACCGCGCGGCGCAGCAGCGTGCGCACGCGCGCCAGGAAGATGGGCGGCTGGAAGGGACGGGCGATCGCGTCGTCGGCGCCCGCGTCGAGCAAAGACACCGTCTCGCCCAATCCGGCCTTCGGGTCCACACAAAGAATGGAAAGAAGGCGCAGGTCGCCTTGCGCGCGCATCGCCCTGATGGCGTCGGCGGTGCCGCCGCCGGAGGGAAATGCGACCACGAGCAAATGCGGCTTAGCCGCGCGGACGGCAGCTGCCGTCAGGGCGTCCAGGGGCGCGACCTGATGGCCGTTGCTCTCCAGCAGCAGCGACAGCTGCGTGCGGAACTTCGCTTCCTCGGCGGCGACGGCGACGATCATCGCTTATTCATCCCGCGAACACCGGATACTCGCCGAACACGTCCTGCAGCGCACGCGTGACCTCGCCCACGGTGGCGTAGGCTTCCACCGCCTCGAGGATAAACGGCAGAAGGTTCTCCGTCCCTCGAGCCGCCTCGCGCAGCCGCGCCAGACCGGCTTGGACCTTGCCGTTGTCACGCTCGCGGCGCAGCTTCTTGAGCGCGCGGACCTGCTTGTTCTCCACGGCGTTGTCGATTTTCAAGATCGGAGGCATCTTGCCGCCGGTCTCGTGGGCGTTGACGCCGACGATCTTGCGCCGGCGGGCGGCCAAGTCCATCTCGAAACGGTACGAGGTCTCGGCGATCTCGCGGTGGAAGTAACCCTTTTCCAAGGCCGGGACCACCCCGCCCAGCTCCTTGATGCGGGTCATGATGTCCGTCGCGCGGCGTTCGACGTCGGCGGTCAGCGTCTCGAGGTAATACGAGCCGCCAAAAGGGTCGGGAGTGTCGGTCACCCCCGTTTCAAGAGCCAATATCTGCTGGGTGCGCAGGGCAAGCATAACGGCCTCGTCGGTGGGCAACGCCAGGGCCTCGTCGTAGGAGTTGGTGTGCAGGCTTTGCGTGCCGCCCAAAACGCCGGCCATGGCTTGATAGGCGACGCGCGCCAGGTTGTTGAGCGGCTGCTGGGCGGTCAAAGACACGCCCGCGGTCTGGCAGTGCATGGGCAGCATCCAGGAGATCTCTTTCTTGGCGCCTAACTCCTCGCGCATGAGCTTGGCCCAGATCGAGCGCGCGGCGCGCAGCTTGGCGATTTCTTCAAAAAAGTGATTATGGACGTCAAAGAAAAAAGAAAGCTGCGAAGCAAAGTCGTCGACGCTTAACCCGCGTTTGATCAGGCGCTCGGCGTAGTCGCGACCGTCAGCCAGGGTGAAGGCGAGCTCCTGGACCGCGTCGGCGCCGGCCTCTCGGATGTGGTAGCCGGAGATCGAGATCGGGTAAAAGCGGGGGACCTCGCGCACGCAGTGCTCAATCAAATCGAGCACCAGGCGCATCGAGGGCTCCGGCGGGTAGAGATACTCGTTCTGGGCGATGTACTCCTTGAGGATGTCGGTCTGGCAGGTCCCGCGCAGGCGCTTAAACGGCGCCCCCTGCTTCTTGGCGACCGCGAGATACATCGCGAAGATCACCGGCGCGGGAAGGTTGATCGTCATCGACGTCGAGACCTTAGCCAGGTCGATCCCCGAGAACAAGGCTTCCATGTCCGCCAAACTGTCGATGGCCACGCCCTCGCGCCCGACTTCGCCCAACGAGCGCGGGTCGTCGGAGTCCAGGCCCATCAAAGTGGGAAGATCAAAAGCCGTGGACAGTCCCGTCTCACCGTGCGACAGAAGAAATTTAAAGCGCTCGTTGGTGTCCTTGGCCGTCTTATGGCCGGCGAACATGCGCATCGTCCAAGGGGTCATGCGGTAGCCGCTGCCCTTGAGCCCGCGCGTGTAAGGATACTGGCCGGGACGTCCGAGCTCCGCGCTCAGATCACGCCCGGCCAAATCCTCGGGGCCGTACTCGCGCTTGACCGGGATGCCCGACAGCGTCGTCGGGTCGGCGGCCGGCGCGGCCTCGGCCTTTATTTTTTGCGCCGCCGGGCTCACGGTCCGTTCCTCCGGGGAGCGCCGGGACGGATGCGCTCGCGGCGCTCCTCCATCTTGCGGCGGTTCTCGAGCATGCGTTTGCGCTGCGCCTCGTCGCGCTGGCGCCCGGAATCATCCTTCTTCTTCAGGATCTCGCGGCGCTTCTCGAGGATCTTCACGCGCTGCGCGCGCATGCGCTCCATGACCTGATTTCTCAATGCTCCGCGCTCTTGAGGGGGGAGAGCTTTCCATTTCGCGCGAATGGCCGCGATGCGCCGCGCGTGGCCGCGCATCCGCGCGCGATGGCGCACGAAGCGCTGAAGCTGCTTCACGTTGACGGGAGCCATGCCTTTGGCGACCGAGGTCTCTTGGTTGGAGATCAGCAGTTCGGGCTCACCCGAATCGCCCGAGACCGCGACCTTGCCCTCGTCGAAGACGCCCACGTGAGAGCTGTCGCCCTCGACCTCCACGCCGAACTCGGTGCCGCGCACGGCGGCCACGGCGGTCGGAGTCTTCACGCGCAGACGGTTCTCGCCCAATTTTTGGATCTTCGCCAGTAAGGATCCGATCTTCAGGAAGAAAGTCGCGTCGCTCTTGGCGGCCTTTTCAATCTTGAATTCGGAGTTTTCCCGCACGGTGATCAGGCTGCCTCCGTCGAGCGCCACCTCGGCGGAGCCCTCGGCCGCCACGACGACCTCGTCGCCCTCTTCCAGCGGCATGCCCGCCTCCGCGGCCGCCTCCGCTCCGCCTTCGGCGGCGCGGACTACGACGTCGCCGCTGACCGCGGCGATGCGCGCGTCCCAGCGTTCCTCCTGAGCGCGCGCCGCAGACGCGGTCAAGAAAAGCGATGCAAGAGCGGCGAGAAGCAGCTGGTTCATGGGGTCAACTCCACTTTGACAAATTGATGCTTGCCCATCTTGAGGGTGAAGGAAACAGGAGAATGCACGGGCGAATCCGCCGCGGCTTTGACGCCGTCGATCTGCACGCCGCCTTGGAGGATGAGGCGCCGGGCCTCGCCCAGCGATTTGGCGCCGCCGGCCTGGACGATGATCTTGGCCAACGGCGTGCCCGGGGCCGCGCGCTCGCAGCGCAGGTCCGTCGGCAGCTCTTTTTTGGAGAAGGTGCTCTCAAAATAAGCCAGGGCGGCGTCGGCGGCGGCCGCGCCGTGGAAGCGTTCGACCATCTTCCGCGCCAGGGCTTTCTTGGCCTTCATGGGATGCTCGGCCTTGACCGCGCCCAAATCCGCGTCGGTGAGCAGTTCGTAGTAGGACAGCATCAATTCATCCGACACGCGCATGGTCTTGCCGAACATGTCGTTGGGCGGGTCGTTGAGCGCGATCGAGTTGCCGTAGGACTTGGACATTTTCTTTTCGCCGTCCAAACCCACGAGAAGGGGGACGGTCAGCGCCACTTGCGGCTCCTGGCCGGCGTCAGCCTGCATCTTGCGGCCCATGAGCAGATTGGTGAGCTGATCGTTGCCCCCGAGCTCGACGTCGGCCTGGACGGCGACGGAGTCGAAGCCCTGCATCAGCGGATACATCACCTCGAGCAGGGAAATAGGCGAATTTTCCGCGATCCGTTTTTTGAAATCCTCGCGCGCGAGGACCTGCTGGATCGTGTGGCGCTTCAGAGTGTCGAGCAGGGAGTCCCGCATGAAAGGCGTCAGCCATTCCGAGTTGAAGCGCAGCTCGGTCTTCGATTTATCGAGAACCTTAAACGCCTGCTCTTGGTAGGTTTGCGCGTTGGCCCGCACCTCCGTCGCGGTCAAAGTCGGGCGCGTGGCGTCTCGTCCGGAGGGGTCGCCCACGACGGCGGTGAAGTCGCCGATGATGAGCACGGCCGTGTGGCCCAAATCCTGGAATTGGCGCAACTTGGTAAGCGCCACCGAATGCCCGAAATGGAGATCGGCGGAGGTGGGATCGACACCCAGCTTCACGCGCAATGTGCGGCCCGACGAGAGCTTCTTGGCGAGCTCCGGCTCGCTCACGAGCGAGACGCAACCCCGCTTCAGACGGGACAAGGAATCAGTCTGATCCATCTTATGAGGAATAGTACTATCTTAGCGTGGACGAGTCCAGGAACGCCCCTGCTTAGTAGTGGATCGTGTAATAGCCGGCCCGGTAAAATTTTGGTCCAGTGCCTTATCCTATGTCCATAGAGCAATTGATCCGACCTCTCGTCGAAATCCAATTTTTAGAAAATCTATCTATTCAGTCTGGACAGTCTTTGCCAGAGTTGACGACTTATTTTCAAAGCAGTCTCCGGGAAGCCGAATTGATGAACGACATTCTTAAGCCGTATGATCTGAAAAATAAGCGAGTATTAGAATTCGGCGCCGGCATGGGTATTCTAGGCAGCTATCTCCATTCCCAAGGAATCGACGTTTACATGCTTGAGCCTGGAGGAATCGGCTTCGAGCGCAACTCGGTTTTAATCCAATCGGTGACCAAAGTCTTGGGTGTCAACCCCGGGCGGGTCATAACGAGCTCGGTCGAAAACCTTATCTTGCCTGAATCGGAAAAATTCGATTGTATTTTTTCAAACAACGCCCTTGAACACGTGGACCAATTGGAGAGTTGTCTCGTGAGGCTGCTGGGACTGCTCAAGCCCGGCGGTAGAATGATTCACAACTGCCCCAACTATCTCATCCCATTTGAGCCGCACTACGGGATTCCCCTTATCCCTATTTTTCCTCGACTCACGGGGTGGTTCGCCTCTAAGAAAATAACGAGCGACGGCTGCTGGAAATCTTTGAACTTTATCGATTCGATGCAGCTAAAAAGGATAGCCAAGAGACATCGATGCCGTGTTTCTTTCAAGAATAACCTGATGCACCAGTCCTTTCTAAGATTGGAAGAGGACGACAGCTTTCAACAGAGACACCCGGGACTTTTGCTCTTCTACAGAACTTTAAAGCCGCTTTTTAATACCGGTGTCTTGAAGCTCATTCCGGGCTCCTTATCGACCCCCATGGTTTTTGAGCTTAAAATCGACGATTAAGGCTCAGAGCATATCGTACGGATCGGCATCGAGCGACAGGCGCAGACCGGAGGGAACGGGGCATGTTCTTATCGCAGCCAGCGCCTCGTCGACGCGCGCCGACGGAATCTTGACAAGAAGGTGGTAGCGGAATTTTTTCCGCACCTCGCGCAGGAGCGCGGGTGCCGGGCCCACGACGTCCGCGTCGGAAGGCAAAGAGGAGCGCAAAGCGTCCCCGAAAACTTCGGCGCCGGACGAAACCTTCGCCTCGTCGGGACCGGCAAGAACGATGCGGATTAACCCGGCGGCGGGGGGATAAGACAACTCTCGACGAGAAAACAGTTCCGCGTCGGCCCAGGCGCCGTAGTCGCCCGCGACCGCGCCTTGAATCGCCTCGTGTTCCGGAGACAGTGTCTGAAGCAGCACTTCACCCGGCTTGTCGGCGCGCCCGGCGCGTCCTGCGACCTGTGCCAGCAGCTGCATCGTGCGCTCCGACGAACGGAAATCCGGCATGTGCAGCATCGTGTCCGCGTCGACGACACCGACCAAGGTCACCTCGGGAAAGTGGAAGCTTTTTGCGACGAGTTTCGTGCCCACGAGGATGTCGGCCTTGCCCGCGCGGAATTTGTCGTAGACGCGCTCCTCGAGCTTGGCTTCCTTGGAGACCACGTCGCGGTCCATGCGCAGCACGCGCGCGCCGGGCAGGCGCTTTTTTGCCTCGGCGGCCACGCGCTGGGTGCCCACGCCGCTGGCCCGCATCGCCGGCTCGCCGCACGCGCCGCACCTCTCCGGCGGCGGCCAGGTCTTGCCGCAATGGTGGCAGACGAGGATCCAGCCGCCCTCCGGCTTCTCATGCTGGATCTTCGCCACGCCGCAATCCTGGCAGCGGTCGATCCAGCGGCATTTGCCGCAGGTCGTCAAGGTCGAGAAGCCGCGGCGATTGACCAGAAGGATCGACTGCTCTCCGCGCCGCAGCCGGTCTTGAAGCGCGTCGACTAAATCCTCCGAGAGGACCTCTCCGAAGCCGGGCGGGGGCAAGGTGCGCACCGGCGGCCGAGCGCTTGAGGCCACGCGATCGGGCATCGCCAGCAGCTCGGCTTCGCCGCGCCGCGCCATATCCCAAGCTTCCAGAGAGGGCGTCGCCGAACCCAGCACAGCCAGCGCGCCGAATGCCTTGGTCCGCTCCAGGGCCACCTCGCGCGCATGGTAGAAGGGGGAGTTGGAATCCTGCTTGAACGACTCGTCTTGCTCCTCATCGAGAACGGCCAAGCGCAGATCGGAGAAGGGAAGCAGGCACGCCGAACGCGCGCCGACAACGACCTTGACGGCTCCACGCGAGATGGCCAGCCACGTACGCCTGCGCTCCCGCAGCGTTAGACCTGAGTGCCACAGCGCCACCGGCACCGACAGCGACGCTGCAAACTCGTCGAAGAACGGCCGCGTCAAAGAGATTTCCGGCAAAAGAAACAACGCCTGACCGCCATCGGCAACGGCGCGGCGAATCAACCGCAAATAGACCTCGGTCTTGCCTGAGGCCGGCACGCCGAATATCAAAGCGCGCGCGTGCTTGCGCGCGTCGAGAAGAAATTCCAACCTCGTCAAAGCTCCCGCCTGTCCTGGAGTCAACTCGAATCCGGCCGGGCGCTGCGGCACGGGAGTCGGAACCGGAATATCGACCGGTTCATCGAGCGATTTCACATAGGGCGGCAACAAGGCCTTGATCGCTTCGCCGATCGGCGCGCCAAAGCGGCGCGCCATGAAGCGCGCGCAGGAAACGCCTTCGGGCGAGAGCGCAGGCCGCGCGTCCCAGGTCGACTCCAACGCCTTCAACGGCCTTTGCGGCTCGCCGTCGAACACCGACAGGATCACCCCGGTCAGGCGCCGCGGACCGAAAGGCGCGCGCACGCGCAAGCCGGCGACGGCGGGGAAGCCGTCGGGAACGCGATAGTGGAAGCCTTTGGCCAACGGCACCGGAAAGGCGACCTCGGCGATGCGCACTATTTTATGGCGGTGAAGACGAAGTGGGGAGGGATATTGCGCACTTCGAACTGAATATCCACCTTCGAAAAATAGTCCTTGAGCATCGGGATTAAGTGCGTCGTGACCTGATAGGGCACAAAGCGCCCTCCCGACCTCAAAAGTTCCGAGGTCTTGGTCAAGAGCTCATGGCGTCCGCGTCCCGAAAAGAACGCGAACGGCACGCCCGAGACGATGACGTCGACTCCTTTGACTCTATGGCGATCGAGAATCTTGTCGATCTCGCGCACGTCGCCGTGAACCAAGGTCAAGCGCGGATCCTTGACGTTCTTGAGCTCCTCGAAGAGTTCCGCGTTGAATTCGACGGCCAGCAACGTCGCGTCGGGGCGCATCTTCTCAAGAATGCGGCGGGTCATCACCCCTTGCGCGGCTCCATACTCGACAATGACCTTGGCATGCGCCAGGTCCATGGCTTTGACCGTGCGCTCGACGAGATACTTGCTCGACGGCGTCACCGCGGCCACGGCGGGGTCGTCCATGAAAACTTTGACATAGCCCATAAACCGAGAGTCTTCCTTTTTTCCCGGTTTACCCGAGTCGGCTATGACCTCCTCGAGTTTGCTCATCCCTTTCTTGATCTGGCCGCCGATCAAAGCGCCGAGGTTGTCCAGCACGTCGCGGTCGGATTTTTGGGCTCGAGGATCGGGTTTGCTCACTTGGACAGCTCCTCTTTGAGGCTTTTCATGTCGGTCCATACGTCGCGCTTGAGGTCGGGATTGCGCAACAAAGCGGCGGGGTGGAACGTCGGCAGCAGCTTGATGGGGGGCAACCCCGCGCCCGGATCGTAAGTGCGCCACTTGCCGCGGATCTTCGTAATCGGGGTCATGTCCGCAAGAAGAGCCTTAGCGGGCACCGCGCCCAAGGTCACGATCACTTTCGGCTTGATCGCGCGGATCTGCGCCTCGAGCCAGCCCCGGCACGCCTCCATTTCCTCGGGTGTGGGCGGACGGTCGTTGCCGTGGCTCTCTGGGTCGGCGGGGTTCTTCATCGGGTGGCACTTAACGATGTTGGCGATGTAGACCGTCTTGCGCGAGAGTCCAATCGATTCCATAATCTTGTCAAGAAGCTGGCCGGAGCGGCCCACGAAAGGCTCGCCTTTATGGTCTTCTTGAAAGCCCGGGCCCTCGCCGATGAACATGACCTTCGCTTCGGGGCTGCCCACGCCCGGTACGGCCTGGATGCGGGTAGCGCCCAGGGGGCAGGCGCGACAGGCGTGTATCTTCTCACCGAGTTCGGCTAGAGTTCCGGTCTTGGCCGCTGTCGCCTGTTGCAGCGCCGGCACGACAGCCTTAGGCGTTGACGCGACGACTTTGGACGTGGATATCCAATCGGACGCGTCCGACAGCGACACCCTGCGGCGCAGCGCCTTCGTTAAATTCTTCAATTCGTCAAGCTCCGCGCTCAATTAGCCTCACCACCTCGGACACGACGGCCCGCGCCACGCGAGATTTAGGCCCCGCGGCCAAGCGCCGCGTCCATCCTCGTCCGACCAATGTCGCGCGGATGCGGCCCGAGGCGAGGGTGGCCGGCCCGTTGGCCACGATCATATCCAACCCCTTGCCGACGAGCTTCATGCGCGCGTGCTCCTCCGCATGGCGCGTCTCGAGGGCGAACCCGACGAAGATCTGTCCCGGGCGGCGGCGCGCGGCGGCATCTTTGATGATATCGGGATTGGGGATCAAGGTCAAGCGCATCGCGCCGGGCCCGCGCTTGATCTTATGCTTGGCGGCGCGCGGCGCGCGCCAATCGGAGACCGCGGCCGCGCCGATCACCGCCGCGGCGCGCGATGAACGCTTAAGGACCTCGCGCCGCATCTCGAGCGCCGTCGTCACGCGCACGACTGAGACGCCCGAGGGCGGGGGAAGATGCGTCGGGCCGCTGATGACGACCGCTTTCGCCCCGGCCGCACGCGCGGCGGCGGCCAGCGCAAATCCCATCGCGCCGCTCGAGGCGTTGGATAAGAAACGGATCGGATCGATGTGCTCGCGCGTGGGGCCGGAGGTAATTAGAACCGTCTTACCGCGCAAAGTCACTTCAGGACAAGACGCACGATCTCATCGGGCTCGACGAGACGGCCATGGCCGATTTTTCCGCTGGCCAGCTCGCCCTTCTCCGGGCCCAGCACGCGGTAGCCGTACTCCTTAATGCGCGCGACGTTGGCCTTCGTCGCCTTATGCTCCCACATCTCCGCGTCCATCGCCGGGCACACCACGACCGGCGCGGTCGCCGACAAGACCAGGGAGTCAAGCAGGCCCTCCGCGCGGCCCTGGGCCAGGCGCGCGATGAAATCGGCGGTCGCGGGCGCGATCAAGACGAGGTCGGCCCAACTCGCCAGCGACAGATGCGCCATATCCCAGAGAGACGAGTCATGCAGCGCCTGCGCGACCGGCGCGCGCGAGAGCGCGGCCAGCGTTAGCGGCGAGACGAAGTGCGCGCCGTTGGGTGTGAGCACGCAACGGACCTCGACGCCTTTTTTGATCAGGCCCCGGACGATCTGCGCAGCCTTGTACGCCGCGATGCTGCCGGTGACTCCCAGCACCACGCGGCGCACGGACTTCGCCATGGTTTACTCTTCCTTCTTAGGGAGGACGTCGCCGTTGGCGGCCGCAACCTTCTTCAGATCTTTCCAGTCCACCTTTCCACCCAACACTTCACGTACGGCCAGATCCAGCAGCTCGGCGGGAGTCAAATGACGATTCTCCTCGCGCTTCTTGAGCTCCTTGACCCAGATCGCGGCCATGGGGATCGCGGAGTATTTCCCTCTCGGGAAATTGAGGATCATCTCCTCAGTGGTTTTGTAAGGAACGACGACGTCGGCTTCCTTCTTCGGCATTGCGGCCTCCTTAGGCGAGCGCGGGCATGAGATGAGACGGGTCGAGCCGGGACGTTTTCAGCGTCTCGGCCGTCAGTATGCAGGAAATATGGTCGACGGCCTTTTCCAGGTCGTCGTTGACCACGACGTAGTCGTAGTCCTTGGCCGCGGCCAGCTCGCCGTGGGAGTTCGCCAAGCGCTTGGCCACCACGGCAGAGTCGTCGCGCCGTCCGGCCAAGCGCGTTTTGAGCGCGTGCATGGAGGGAGGAAGAACGAAGACCAAGATCGCGGCCGGGTGCTTGCGCCGGATGGCCATAGCACCCTGCACGTCGATGGCCATGACCACGTTGCCGCCGTGCTTGATGGCGTCCTCGACGAAATGGCGCGGCGTGCCGTAGTACTCGTCATGGACCATCGCCCACTCGAGCAGTTCGCTGCGCTGGATCTTGCGCTTGAAGTCCTCGCGCGACAGAAAAAAATAGTGCTTTCCGCTTTTTTCACCCGCGCGCGGTTGACGCGTGGTGCAGGACACGGAGTAGCGCAGGTCCTTGCGGCGCGCCAGGAGCTTGCGGCAGATGGTCGTCTTGCCCGCGCCGGACGGGGCAGAGATGATGAGAAGCGCTCCTTTCCTCATTAGAACACTCATTCTATCGAATTACGACGATAAGCACAAGGCCGTGTTGCGGTCCCCATGTCCAGAGCTTCTGTGTGAATGAATTATAATAGATAATATTTTATCTTTAAACTTATAACAAACCAATAATAGATAATATATTGACTTTTATATTATTCATGCTATACTTAACCATGAGCGCAACAATTCTCGCGTTGCTTGGTCCCGGAGAGATGGGTCGGTTGTTGGCTGAGCGTTTGCGAGCCCTACGGCTGCAGAAAGGTTGGACGCGCCAGACGCTGTCTATGCGCTCCGGCGTGACCGCGGCATCGCTGAAGCGTTTTGAGAACCAAGGCAAAGTGTCCTTGGAACTGCTTCTTAAAGTCGCTCACGCCCTATCCCGTCTTGACGAATTCGATATGTTGTTGCGGTCCGCTGTGCCGCGAAGCCTTGCGGAGTTGGAACAACGCGCCGACAAGCCGGCCCGCCGGAGAGGACGAATTTGAAAAAGCTCGCGGTCCGTTTCACGCGCCGGCCCGGCGAGGTCCTCGCCGTCGGCACTTTGGCCGAGGAACGGGGCCGGGTTTACTTCGAGTACGAGCCGGAGTTCCTGGAGATGGGCCTAAGCTTGTCTCCCTTTCGCCTGCCTTTTACGAGCGGGCTCTTCGAGCATGCGGCTTTAGATTTCGGACCGCTGCCGGGACTCTTCGACGATTCTCTGCCGGACGGCTGGGGTCTGCTTCTGATGGACCGCCATTTCCGTTCATTAAACCGCGGCTTGGCCGAGATTGGCCCGTTGGAGCGACTCTCCTGGCTGGGCGCTCGGACGATGGGCGCGTTGACTTACCATCCGCCGCTCGAACGCACGGACGTCGACGCCTCCATTTTCGATTTGCACGGTCTTGCCCGACACTCCCAGGATATCTTGGCCGGCGCTGCCGTGGACGTGCTGCCGCAGCTTTTGCGGGCGGGCGGCTCCCCGGGAGGCGCGCGCCCCAAGGTGCTGGTGGGCGTCAAGGACGACCTTCTTCTCTCCGGCGAGGACGATCTGCCCGAAGAATTCGAGCACTGGATCGTCAAGTTCGCGGCCAAGAAAGAAAGGGTCGATGCCGGGCCGCTCGAATACGCCTACGCGCTGATGGCCGCCGCCGCCGGCATCGACATGCCTGCGACGCGCATTTTTAAGACGGACGAAGGCGGCCGTTTTTTCGGAGTCAAACGGTTCGATCGAGACGGCAACCGGCGGTTTCATGTCCACACGTTCGGCAATCTCATCCAGTCGAATTTCCGCGTTCCATCGGCGGATTACGCCGATCTCCTCAAGGCCGCGTCGGTTTTGACGCGCAACCACCAAGACGTTCTGCGGGCCTTGCGGCGGATGGTATTTAACGTGGCGGCCCATAATCGGGACGATCACGTCAAGAATTTCTCGTTCATCCTAAATGATGCCAGCGGCGACTGGACCTTGTCGCCCGCCTATGACCTCGTGCATGCTTGCGGCCCCGGTGGCGAGCACAGCATGACGCTGGCCGGCGAGGGCAAGCACCCGAGACGGGCGCATATCCTTCGCTTGGCCGAGCAGGCGGGCGTGGCCCGGTCCCAGACCGCCGCGATCATCGATGATGTGCGCGCCGCCGTGGATCGGTGGAAAGATTTAGCCGATAGCGCCGGCGTCTCGAAGGCCCGCTCCCGCGAAGTCGAAGCATCCTTCTCGAATCTCACTTAAGTCGCGAAAAACTTATAATACGATCACCGCATAAATTTTAGGAGGTCTATGCCTCAAGCCAAAGCCTTTGCCGCGCATAACTTGACTTCTCCACTCTCGCCCTACACGTTTGAACGCCGAGAGCCTGGGGACAAAGACGTACGCATCGAGATCGCCTTCTGCGGCATCTGCCATTCCGACGTGCACCAGGTGCGCGACGAGTGGGGCGGGGCGACTTTCCCGATGGTGCCCGGCCACGAAATCGTCGGCCGCGTAACGCAAGTCGGACGCAAGGTCAAGAAGTTCAAGGTCGGCGATCTCGCCGGCGTGGGGTGCCTCGTCGACTCCTGCCGCAAATGCGTCAACTGCCGCAAAAAACTAGAGCAGCACTGCGACGGCCCCGTCAGCTTCACTTATAACAGCAAAGAAAAGGACGGCGTGACCCCGACCCAAGGAGGCTACTCCTCGCACATCGTCGTCGATGAGGCGTTCGTCCTCAAGGTCGCCAAGGGATTGCCTCTCGAGCGCGTGGCCCCGCTGCTGTGCGCCGGCATCACCACCTATTCGCCGCTCAAACGCTTCCACGCCGGCCGCGGCAAACGTGTGGGCGTGCTGGGCTTGGGCGGCCTGGGGCACATGGCCGTCAAAATCGCCTCGGCGATGGGCGCCGAAGTGGTCGTGCTCAGCGGCTCAGCCGCGAAAAAGGCCGACGCCAAGCGCCTAGGCGCGCACGAGTTCACGCTTACCAGCGACACGGCCCAGATGACGAGGATGGCCAAACGCTTAGACTTGATCATCGACACTGTCTCCGCGCCGCACGACGTCAACGCCGCGCTCGGATTGCTCGGGACCGCGGGAACATTGGTCATGGTCGGAGCCTCACCCAAGCCGCTGGAGGTGGGAACGTTCCCGCTCATCCTCAACCGCCGTCAGATCGCCGGCTCGCTGATCGGAGGCATCGCCGAGACCCAGGAGATGCTCGACTTCTGCGCCAAGAAGAAAGTCTTGGCCGACGTCGAAGTCATCGCCGCGAACGAAGTCAATACCGCCTACGATCGCCTGCTCAAAGGCGACGTCCGCTACCGCTTCTCCATCGATCTCTCAACGTTGTAATTGGTAGAATCGTTTTATGGAAGACAACAATCAACAGCCGCTGCAAGTCGAGATCGACGAGCCCGTCGCACGTGGCGTCTACACCAACCTCGCCTTGATCACCCACAGCGAGACCGAGTTCCTGCTCGATTTTCTTTTTCTGCAGCCGCAGACGCCGAAGACGAAAGTCCTCACCCGGCTGATCTCCTCGCCCGTGCACGCCAAGCGCCTGCTCTGGGCGCTCAAGGACAACATCGAGAAATACGAGGCGCGCCACGGAGCGATCCCCGCGGGAGAAGCGCCCGTCCAAAGCCCCGCCGGCGTTTATCAGTAGACCCGCGGCGCGCTCGACGCGCCAGCCTCGCGCGTATCTGGTCTGCGTCGGCAGCGAGCTGCTGGCCGGCCAGGTCAACACTCACCAAGCGTGGCTCTCCGTGCGTTTGCGCCGCGTCGGCTTCGATGTCGTCGGCGAGTCGTCCGTTCCGGACTCGATCCCTCTTATTAGAACGGCTTTGCTTCGCGCGCTGGCCGCCTCGGACGCGGTCATCGTCTGCGGCGGATTAGGACCGACCTTCGATGACTTAACCCGCGAAGCCGCGGCCGCCGCCCTCGGCCGCTCGCTGCGATTCGACCCTCGTCTTTGGTCTCACATCTTAAAACGCTTCAAGCGATACCGCGTCCCGGTTCCCGAGGAAAACAAGCGCCAAGCCGAAGTGATCGCCGGCGCAGATGTCCTCGACAATCGTGCCGGCTCAGCGCCGGGTCTGCGTCTCGAGTTTCACGGACGCGACGGCCGACCGCGCTCTCTTATCCTTTTGCCCGGTCCCTACTCCGAGATGGCCCCCATTTTCGAGGCGACGCTCCCGCGCCTGGCGGCGCGCCATGCCAAGGACATCGGAGCGGCCTCCTTTTCGCTGCGCCTGGTCGGCGTGCCTGAGTCCGTGGCCGATGAACGGCTCGACGCCGTGCGCGCCCGCTTTCCCGACGCACGCTTCACCATCCTCGCCTCCGGCGGCGAAGTGTCTTTTCATACAACTGTTTCGGCTGGATCAAAGGCCTCGGCCAAAACCAGGCTCTCAGCCTTGCGTCGCGATGTCTTTGAAGCGGTGGGCCGCTGGTCCTACGGCGAGGGGGACGACACGCTCGAGTCCGTATTGGGGGAGCGTCTCAAAAAACGCCGCCTCACGCTTGCCGTCGCCGAATCCTGCACCGGCGGTTTATTGGGCGGACGCATCACTGCGGTGCCCGGCTCCTCGGCTTGGTTTGCGGGCGGCGTCATCGCTTACGCCAATAGCGTCAAGGCCCGCCATCTTGGCGTGAGCGCGTCTTTAATCAAACGACATGGCGCGGTCTCCGCCAAATGCGCCGAAGCAATGGCGCGAGGGGCCAGAAAAAGCGCCTCCTCCGATGTCGGCGTTGCCGTCACCGGCATCGCGGGACCCGATGGGGGAACAAAAGAAAAGCCGGTCGGACTCGTTTTCATCGCCATCAGCGGACCCGGCAAAATCATCCAAACGCGCCGTTTCGAATTCCACGGGCCGCGCGAGGCGGTCCGGCAGCGAGCGGTCACCGCGGCTCTTTCACTATTGAAGGAGGTTCTCGCTTGACGGTTCCGTCGAGGTTTCGTAAAATACTCTCATGATAACGAAAGAAAACAAAATCGACATCTTCAAGAAGCATGGCAAGAGCGCCTCGGATTCCGGAAGCACCTCGGTTCAGATCGCCCTTCTCACGGAGCGCATCAAGCATCTCTCCACCCACCTCAAAGCCAGCAAGAAAGATTACGCCTCCCAGCGAGGCCTGCTCATGCTCGTCGGCCAGCGCCGCCGCCTGTTGAGCTACCTTAAGAAGACCGACCTAGCCGGCTACAACACGATCCTGAAGCAGTTGGATCTGAGGAAATAACCCATGTCCAACCTTCAAAAGATCAGCCTGCAGGAAACTGTGGGCGGCAAGACCATTACGCTTCAGACGGGCACGCTGGCCAAGCAGGCCGGCGGCGCTGTCACCGTCCACCTCGATGAAACCATCGTCTTCTGCGCCGCCACGGTCCAGAAGAACCCCAAGGACGTCAGCTTCGTTCCGCTGACCTCGGACTACCGCGAGCGCGCCTACGCCACCGGCCGCGTGCCCGGCGGCTTCTTTAAGCGCGAGATGCGCCCCCGCGACAAGGAGACCTTGACCTCGCGCCTCGTCGACCGCCCCATCCGGCCCCTGTTCCCGGAAGGCTGGAACCACGAGACCTCCGTGCAGTCGATCGTCGTCTCCTGCGACATGCAGAACGACCCCGACGTGCTCGCGATCACCGGCGCCTCCGCGGCGCTGATGCTCTCCGACGCGCCCTGGAACGGCCCGGTCGGAGGCCTACGCATTTGCCGCGTCAACGGCGCTTTCGTCATCTTCCCCACGTGGGAAGAGCGCTCGCTCGCCGAGCTCGAGCTCGTCGTGGCCGGCAAGAAAGACGCTCTTCTCATGGTCGAAGGTTCGGCTAACGAAGTTTCCGAAGAAGTGTTCGCCGAGGCTCTCGACATCGCGCAAAAAGAGATCAACAAGCTCTGCGACCTGCAGATGAACCTGCTCAAGCAGTCCGAAGCTTCGGGCCGCAAGGTCGTCAAGAAACAGGTCAAGGCGCTCGAGATTCAGGCCGCCGTCCTCGACTACGTCAAGGGCAAGGCCGTCGAGCCGCTGAAGACCGCGTTGCGCTCCAAGCTCGACAAGCACGGCCTCGACGCGAAGATCGACGCGCTCAAGGATTCCTTAAAGAAGGAGCTCGATGAGAAGGCCAAGGCCGATCCGGCTTACGCCGAGGGCTCGAAGTGGTCCTCCAAAATCGTCGAGGACATCCTTTATACCGAGAGCCGCGCGCTCACGCTCGACGCCAAGCAGCGCCCCGACGGCCGCGGCTTCGAGGAGATCCGTCCCATCGAGATCATGATGCGGCCCTTCGAGCGTCTGCACGGCTCGGTCGTCTTCCAACGCGGACAGACGCAGGCCTTCTGCAACGCCACGCTCGGCACCCCGGGCGACATGCAGATCATGGACGTTATTGAGGGGGAATATAAGGAGCGCTTCATGCTCCACTACAACTTCCCGTCCTTCTCGGTCGGCGAAGTCCGTCCCGAGCGCGGCCCCGGCCGCCGCGAGATCGGACACGGCGCGCTCGCGCGCCGCAGCCTTGCTCCCCTGCTTCCCCCGGTCGACGAGTTCCCTTACACCCTGCGCGTGGTCAGCGAGATATGGGAGTCAAACGGGTCCTCGTCGATGGCCTCCGTCTGCGGCGGCTCTCTGTCGCTGTTCGACGCCGGCGTGCCCATGAAGGCCGCCTGCGCCGGCATCGCGATGGGCCTCGTCCTTGAGGGCGGCAAGTACGCCGTGCTCACCGACATCGCCGGCATCGAGGACCACAACGGCGACATGGACTTCAAGGTCGCCGGTTCGCGCAACGGCATCACCGGCTTCCAGATGGACATGAAGATCGAGGGTCTGTCCATCTCGATCATGAAGGAAGCGCTGGCTCAGGCCAAGCGCGGTCGGCTGTTTATCCTCGATAAAATGGACGCGATCCTGCCCGAGCCCCGCAAGGAGCTCGCGGCAACGGCGCCGCGTTTGTATCGCATCAAGATCCCCAGCGACAAGATCGGCGCGCTCATCGGACCCGGCGGCAAGAACATCCGCCGCATCCAGGAGACCTACGGCGTCAACATCGACGTCGAGGACGACGGTTCCGTGTTCGTGGCCGGCACCGATCCCATCGGTTGCGACCAGGCGCGCGCGGAAGTCGAGTCCCTCACGCTCGAGGCCGAGGTCGGCAAGATCTACAAAGGGCATGTCGTCTCCATCAAGGAGTTCGGCGCGTTCGTCGAGATCTTCCCGGGCAAGGAAGGCCTGCTCCACATCTCGCAGATCGACGTCAAGCGCGTCGCGCGCGTCGAGGACGTGCTCAAGATGGGCGACGAGGTCGAGGTGAAGGTCCTCGAGATCGACGGCGACAGCAAGATCCGTTTGTCGCGCAAAGCCGTCTTGTCTCCCGGCTCTGAGAACGACACGCCCGGCCCGCGCCGGGACGGTCCGCCTCGCGAGCATGCCGGTGGACGCGGCGGTCGCGGCGGCGGCGGCGGCGGACGGCGCTAAGCAAAATTCTCGAGCATGGCCAAGAAGACGCCTAAGAACGGAAACGGTTCGGCCGAAGGGCCGCTGAAAACCCTCAAGGCCGTCTATGCGTTCATGACCGAGAACGGCCTCGACGCCGTCGAGATCGTCGAGAACGGCGCGCAGGTCAAGCTGGTCCGCCGCAAGGCCGCGACGACTCACATTCCGGTGCCCGTGGCGATGGGGGGAGGACATGCCCCCGTCGCCTCGGCCCCGGCCGCTCAGCACGCTCCGCCTCCGGCGGCTCCGGTTCCAGCCGGAACGGCAATCAAATCGCCGATGATGGGGATTTTCTACCGCGCCCCGTCGCCCTCAAGCCCGCCTTTCTGCAAAGAGGGCGAGCAGGTCAAGCCCGGGCACGTGATCTGCATGATCGAGGCCATGAAGGTCTTCAACGAGATCAAGGCCGAATACCCGTGCACGATCGTGAAAGTTCTCGTCGAGAACGGCAAGCCCGTCAAGTCGGGCCAAGACCTGATCATCATCTCGAGGTAAACGGCCCTTCGGGCCACCGGGCTCAACGCGGGCGTTTTACTTGGGCTGCGACGCGAGCAGAGTGATGACCAAGTTCTTAAGCGAGTCGATCGGATACGGCTTGACGAGAAACCCCGCCGCTCCCAACTCCATGACCGCGTCTCGCGTCGTCGGATCGGATTGACCCGAGCATAGGATGACCGGGCAGGACTCCGACTTGCCCTCCCGCTGCATCTTGCCTAGAAGCTCTAGGCCCGTCATGCCGTTCATGTTGATATCCGAAATGACGATATCGAAGGTTTCGGCGTCGAGCTTGGCGATCGCCTCCTCGGCGCTCGCGCAAACGGTCACCGCATGCTGCGCGAGCATCACGGCGACCAGCTCCTGATAGTCGATATCGTCTTCCACGACCAGGATCTTCGCCGGGCCTTTCGTCATTCGCGTATTCTAGCCAAAGAAAAAAGACTTATCCATAAACTTAGCTCAAAATAAGTTTGTGGATAGGCCTAAACTCCGAGCGTGAAACGCGAAAAATCGCTATAATCCGCATCCATGGCAACAAACCGATACCGCTCGGCGGCGAAGGCGACGCGAGGGGGCAAAGGCCGCAAGGACCTGCTTCCCTCGGCGATGCGTTGGGTCGCGTTCTTCGTGGGCGCGGTGTACCTGGGCTGGGCGCTGGCGTTCCCGCAATACTCGGGCGTGATCGGCCAGGGGCTTTCCGAGATTTTGTTCAAGCGATTCGGCACGGCCGCTTTTCTGCTGCCAATATTCCTCTTCAACGGCCTTCTTCTGCATGTTCTGCGCGGCAAGACCTCGGGCTGGATGATCACTGGGCTGGCCTCAATCTTCGGACTCATCGCGGGCACAGCACTCTTCGCCCAGGTCGGCGGCTGGATGGGCATCGACGCGACCCTCGGTGGCGGTACCTGGGGCGCGTGGCTGTCCGGCGCGCTGATGTCCGGCATGGGCGGCGTGGGCGCCTTCACGATGGCCCTGGGACTGTTCCTGTTCTGCCTGCAGGTGTGTTTTGAGATCCGCTGGGCCACCGTGGCGCAAACGCTGGCCAAGCTCTTGTCCGAGGATTACCAGGAGTGGACGAAGGCGCGAGCCGAGATGAAAATTCTCAAAGACAAGGCGCCCGCGCCGGAGGAGGCGGCCAAAACCAAGTCCAAAGCGGAGATCAAAGCCGAGTCCAGGACGGCCAAGACGGAGCTTCCGCCGCCGCCCAAGGCCGTCGACGTGCGCGAGGTCAAGCCTCTCGAAGCAACCAACGGAAAGCACGCCGCACCCAAGCTCGTCGAGGATAAATCCTCGGCGAAAAGGATAGTCGACGGCACCTCGCGCCCCGCGTCCGTTCCGCCGACCTCGACGTACAAGGATTACAAGCTGCCGTCCCTGGAGCTTCTCAGCCTGCCCTCCGACGCGCGCAGCCGGGGCAAGCCCACCGAGGCCGAGATATCGGCGGCCGTCGCCGACCTCGAGCGCACGCTCAAGAGCTTCGGCATCGACGCGCACGTTTCCGGATACTCGCCGGGCCCGGTGATCACCCGCTATGAGATCTCGCCCGCGCCCGGCGTCAAAGTCTCCTCGATCACCGTCCTCGAAAACGACATAGCACTCGCCATGCGCGCCAAGGGCATCCGCATCGTCGCTCCCATCCCGGGCAAAGCCGCCGTGGGCATCGAGATACCCAACCAGCGCCAGGCCGCCGTCGTGCTGCGCGAGATCCTGCAAAGCGACGCGATACCCACCAGCGCGCCCCTGCTTTCCTTCGGCCTCGGCCTCTCGGCCTCCGGCGAGCCCGTGGCCGCCGACATCGCCAAGATGCCCCACGTCCTGGTGGCCGGCGCCACCGGCTCGGGCAAGTCCGTGCTGATCCACTCCATGGTCATGTCGATCCTCTGCCGCGCGCGGCCCGACGAGGTCAAGTTCGTGCTCATTGACCCCAAGCGCACCGAACTCACCTTCTACGAGGGCATCCCTCACCTCTTCGACCCCATCGTCGATCCCGCGCGCGTGTCGGTGATCACCAATCCCAAGGACGCCGCCAAGGCTCTCAAGGCCCTGCTCTCCCTGATGGAGAAGCGCTACGAGAAGCTCCAACTCCACGGCGTTCGCAACTTGGAAGGCTACAACGCCGAGGCCGACAAAAAAGGCCTGCCCCGCGACTTCTACGTCGTCGTCATCATCGATGAGCTCGCCGACTTGATGCTCATCGCCGGCGACATCGTTGAGGACGCGATCCAACGTCTGACCCAGATGGCTCGCGCCGTCGGCATCCACATGGTACTGGCGACCCAGCGGCCGTCGGTCGACGTCATCACCGGCGTCATCAAGGCCAACCTTCCCAGCCGCATCGCCTTGCAGGTGATCTCCAAGATCGACTCGAAAGTTATCTTAGACGGCTCCGGCGCCGAAAGCCTGCAGGGAAAAGGCGACCTGCTGTATCTCTCCTCCGGCGCGCAGAAGCCGGAGCGCTGCCAAGGCGCCTACGTCTCCGAGGACGAGATCCGAAAGCTCGTCGAGTACCTCAAAACCCAGGGCAAGCCCGATTACCCCATGCTCGAGACCATGGTCGCCAAGGGCTCGGTCGCCGCCGACTTAGCGCAATTCGGAGTCGAGCCGCTGGAGTTCTCGCAGGCGCTGAAGCTCGTCATCGAGCGGCGCCGCATCTCCCAGGACCTGCTCAAGTCTCAGTTCGGCTCCTCGGCCCGGGCCACCAACCTCCTCAGCCTCCTGGAGGTCAAGGAGATGATCCATAAGCCCGAGGGCACCAACCGCTGGGAGATCAACTTCGATTTGATCGAGGAGTATATGCGCTCCCATTTTCCGCAGGTTCCCATCGACAAAAAGGATTGATGAAACACCTTCCCGCCTGCCTCCTGCTGGTCGCCGCGACCGCCGCCGGCGCCAAGCCCTCCAAGGCTCCGGCGAAAGTCGCCGTCTCCACGGCCGCCGCCGGCGCCGAGCTGCCCTCCCACGCCCCGTCGAACGCGCCGCTGACCGTCGACGTGATCGCGGCGCGCTTCGCCGAGACCGACGCGATGATCAAGACGCTGAAGACCTCCTTCCGCCAGTTCGTGCGCCTCGAGGGCTCGGACACGGTTCAAAGCGTCGAGGGGGACGTCGTTTTCAAGAAGCCGGACCTCCTGCGCCTCAATCACCGCGTCCCCGAGCCGCAGACCATCGTCAGCGACGGCACCTGGCTGTGGGTCTACCGCAAAAGCACCAATCAAGTCATCCAGACCCGCCTCGACGCCTGGAGCAAATCCGAGCCTCTCGCGCAGGGGCTGCTCGACTTCGGCCGCTCAGCCGACCTGCTCGCGCGCTACAAGACCGAGATCACGACCGTCTCGGCTCCCGGAGCCGACGGCCACCGCCAGTTCGTGTTGACCTTGACGCCGAAGCCCGCCGACGTCAAAAACGGCGGGACGGATTTCACTCTGACGCTTAAGGCTGATACGCGCCGGTATTTTCCGGGCGATGCCACCTTGCGCGTGGGGAGAGTCTCCATCCACTCCATTTTTGACGACGTTCGCATCAATCCCGACATTTCCGAAGAAGTCTTCCGCTTCGTCCCGCCGACGGACGCGGATTTGTTCAAGTCACCGGAGCCCCGCCCATGAGCCTGGAAAAAGAATCCGACCCCTTGCGCCGCATACCGACAAAGCACACCGGAGAACTACGCGCGGAGATCGGCTCCATACTGCGCGCCACGCGCCTCAAACGCGGGCAGACCCTCGAGGCCGTCGCCCAGCAGACGCGCATCTCCAAACGCTTCCTCGAGGCGCTTGAGAACGACCGGTTCGAGCAGTTTCCCGCCGTCGTCTATCTGCGCGGCTTCCTTCGGGGCTACTGCGAGCATCTTGAGGTCGACTTCGACGAGATATGGGTCAAGCTCGAGAAGGCTCAGACAGCGCCCGCCGAGCAATCCTCCGCGCCGACAAGCGCGGCCGCAACACCCGCGGCGGCACCTTCCGTGATCGCCGCACCCGCAGCGCACAAGCCCGCGCCTGCGCCGGCCGCGCCGATCCACGCTCCCTCGGACGTCCACGACCAGGGCGGATCGGGCGCAACCGGCGCCATCGTCTTAGCCGTCGGTCTAGCCCTTGCCTTGGCGCTGTGGCTGGCCAAGGAGCAGCAGCCGGCTCCCGCTCCCGCGGTCTCCGTGGCTCCCGTAGCGCTTCAGCCCTTGCCGCGTTCCATCGAACCCAAACTACTCATCCGCCTCAAGAGCGACGCCTGGCTGCGGGTCACCGTCGACGGTCAGATGGTGTTCGAAGGCCGGGCTCCGCGAGGCGCGGCGCAGGAATGGAAGCCGACCAAGACGGTCGCCCTGCGCACCACCGAGCCGGCCGCCCTCGAGCTCGAGCTCAACGGCGCCATCCTCCCGTTGGGCGCGCCCGCACCGGACGGCGAATACCGCATCGACATCCCCTAGCATGACCCTCGCCAACCGCCTGACGATGCTTCGCGTCGTCTTGGCGGTCGCGGTCTTTGCGGCCTTGCTCAGCGACGACGCGCGTTGGCACGACGCGGCGCTGGTCCTCTTCATCGCCGCGATCATCACCGATTGGCTCGACGGCTGGCTGGCCCGCCGCATGAAGGCGGTCAGCCCCTTTGGAAAGGTCGCCGATCCGATCGCCGACAAGATCCTCGTCCTGGGCACCTTGATCGCGCTGATCCAGACCAAGGAGCTTGCGATCCCTCTGTGGGCGGTCTTCTTGATGGTCATCCGCGAACTCGTCATCGGCGGCGTTCGCGTGATCGCCGGCGCTCAAGGCAAAGTTCTCGCCGCCGATCGCTGGGGAAAGATCAAGACCGCCGTCCAGCTGGTCGCCGTCCTGCTGATGCTCGGCGTGGTGGTCCTGCGCGATCGCAACGCGGCCGCCGACTGGATGATCCGCTCGGTGTATCCGATGACCGTTTTCTGCGCCGTCCTGTCTTTATCCAGCCTGTGGTCGTACCTGATCCAATACCGAGACATGCTCGTCAAATCCTGGAGTTGATGATCGATCGAATCGGACTTTGGTTGGCGACAGGCCTAGGGATAAGCTATATTGCCCCGACCGGTAGCGGGAGAAAGTGGACCGGCGCGGGGTTTCTCGGAACGCTCGAGGGGCTCCTGCTCTGGCCGCTGCTGCCGCTGGCGCCGGTGCCGTACGCAGCTGCGGTGGCCGTCGCCGTCGCGGGATCGTGCTGGATCTGCGGAAGGGCGGAAAGGACGTTGAAAAAGCACGACGACTCGCGCATCGTGCTCGATGAAGTGGTCGGTTTCTGGGTCGCGGCGGCTTGGCTGCCCCGGACTCCGGCGGCGGCGGCCTTGGCTTTCGTTTTGTTTCGTTTCTTTGATTCGGTGAAGCTGCCGCCGTACCGCTGGCTGGAACGCTTGCCGGGCGGCGCCGGAGTCGTGTTCGACGACATCGGTGCCGGGATTGCCGCTAACTTGGTCGTGCGCTTGATTCTGGGGAGGATCATCTGAAGTCCGCGAGGACCGCACTGCTGCTGGCCGTCACGGTCGCCCTCTTCGGGGCGGCCGCGCCCGTTGCCGCGCAGCAACCCCCTCAATCGCCCTACCCCGCGGCTCCTTGGCAGCAGCAGCCGACTCCTTCGACGGCCCCGGTCGTAGCACCCATCCAGACCCTCGCGCTCGGCACGCCGTTGTCCGTCTCCGCCGGACCTTGGGTCGTGGCCGAGGTCCTGTTCTTCTCCGCGGGGCGCGTCGTGGCCGACTACGCCTGGCGCGACTCCGTGCGCGCCCGTCGCGGACACCTCTACACCGCCGCCGACCTGCAAGGCGACGTGCAGGACTTGATGACCTTAAGCCGCTTTGACCGGGTCACTCCCTCGGTCTATGCCATCACCGGCATGGCCGTGCCCTCCGAGTTCACCGCCGTCTCCGTCTCGACTAATCAAGTGCGCGTGGTCTTCGACGTCACCGAGAAGCCGGTCGTAGCACCCACCGCCAAGATCGTCACGCCGCCGACCGCCGTGGGGGGCGTGCTGCTCACGCCGACGGCTTGGCGCGGGGCCGGACGCTTCCTCTCTCCCGGCATGGCACTCGACATCAATGCCGCCTACTTCATCGGCCGCTTGTACGGGAAGAACTCGTATTCCGACTCGCCGCGCAAGACGAACTACATCGACCGCATCGGCCTTTGGACGCTGACGGCCGACGGGAAGATGCAGATCCAATCCGAAGGTGCCAGGCGCCCGGCGATCGCCGTCGGCGGCCAGGGGATGCTGGTATTCCGCGATTCGCCCCAGCCGACCGTCACCGCGCCGGGCGTCTCGGTCAGGATCGACGCCAAGAAGACCCGCATCCTCAGCGACGGCTACATCGTCGCGTCCAAGAAGCTGGGACCCATGCGCACCAGCGTCGGCCTCATGCAGGGCACCATGGGCGAGCTGGCCTCGCAGATGTCCGAATTCCTAAGCCCCGAGGCGCTCAAGTTCTACGCGCGCGACACCAACGGCACGGAAGTCCATTCTCGCACGATCCCGTTTTTCAGCACATTCTATCTGCTCAAGCCCGACTATCCCATCGGCTTCGAGGTCATGAAGTTCAACGGCGCGGCGCGCAAACCGTACTTAATCAACCTCAAGCTGGGCCGCTTCCTTAAGCTGAACTTCGACTTGGCCGTGCTCAAGTACGACGGCGGCTACGACGTGCTGGGCCTGTTCCAGTTCCGCTACAACCACTTTCCCAAGAATTAAATGAAGGTCTTTTCAGAGCTGCGCTCCCGCTTAGAGGCGCGCAAGCCTCTGCGCATGAGCGAACCTGGACTTCGAGAAACCGCCGTCTCCGTCATCTTAGTTCCGGGACCGGCAGGTCCCGAGGTCTTGCTGATCCGCCGCGCCGAGCGCGCGGGCGATCCTTGGTCGGGACAGATGGGACTTCCCGGCGGCGGGCGCGAACAGGAGGACGCCGACCTTCTGGCGACCGCCATCCGCGAGACCCGCGAGGAGATCGGCGTGCTCCTAGACCCTCGCCGCCTCCTGGGTCCACTTGACGACCTCAGTCCGAGAACGCCGACCTTGCCGCCGATGCTCATACGCCCGTTCGTCTTCGGCTTGGAGGAGAGGGCGGCGGCGAAAACGAGCGCCGAGGTCGCCGCGACCTATTGGGTTTCCTTGGACGCGCTTGCTTCCTCGCAAGGCACGTCCGAAGTCATGATCCAAGGAAGGCCCACGTCGGTGCCGTGCTTTAAGATCGAGGCCCTGCCCGAAGGCAGCTTGATCTGGGGCCTGACCTACCGCATTCTAAGCGATATGATCCGGATTATGGTAGAAAATAGGGAACATGATCGATCTCAAGCAAAAACTCGGGCTTAAGGCCCATCCCGCCCGGCTATACACAAAACTGCCGGACGGCGAAGTCATCTGCCATCTCTCCCACCGCAATTGCCGCATCAAGCCCGGCGGAGCCGGCTTTTGCCGAGTGCGGCAGAATGAAAACGGAGAGCTGGTCACGTTGAACTACGGGGTCAGCGTCGAAATGACGCAGGAGATGATCGAGACCGAGGCCGTGGTTCATTTCGCGCCGGGCGCGCCGATCCTGTCTTTGGGCAATATCGGCTGCATGCTCAACTGCGATTTCTGCCACAACTGGAAGACGTCCCAGATGAAATTCGTGGAAAAAAAGGACATCTATCATTACACCCCGGAACAGGTCGTCGACACCGCCCTGTCAAAAGGAATCGGGGTCATTTCGTGGACCTACAACGATCCCGTGGTGTGGCATGAGTTCGTCGTCGACACGTCCCGTTTGGCCAAAAAGAAGGGGCTGCTGACCCTGTACAAGTCCGCATTCTCGATCGACCCGCGCGCAGTCGAGGAACTCCACGACGTCATTGATATTTTCAGCCTCTCGCTGAAGTCGATGGACCCCGAATTTTACCGCAAGGTCGCCAAAGGAAGTTTGGAGCCGGTGCTGGAGGGAATCAAGCAAGTCCACCGTTTCGGCGACCGCCATCTGGAGCTGAGCAATCTCATCGTGACCGGCCGCAACGACAATCTCGCGGAAGTCGACAAAGTCGTCCAATGGATTCTCAAAGAGCTGGATGAAAACGTCCCGCTCCACATAGTGCGCTTCCACCCGGATTATCAATACACCAACGTCGCCAGGACGTCCGTCGATTTCTTGAAGCGGGCACGCCTGCGCGCCAAAGAGCTTGGGCTTAAGCACGTCTATCTGGGCAACGTTTATGAGGAGCATGAGGGCCTGAATACGTATTGCGCAAAATGCAGCGCCTTGCTGGTGGAGCGCTTCGGCCTGCAGACGAAAATGCCTGGCCTCGATGAACAGCTTCGGTGCCGGGCCTGCGGAGCCCCCGGTCCCATCAAGACCGCGGCCGCGGCCCCCGCCGCTCCCGCGGCGGATCCGGCCGCGCGCTTCGAGAAAACTTCCCGCTTCGCGTGGCACGGCGACATCAACGCCTGCCACGTCGCGGCGGTTAACGACACCGGCCGGGACGATTCTTTCCTGTGTGTCCAGGACAATCCCGCGGTGAGCCGGACCGTGCGCTTAAAGCCGGGGGAGAGTTGGCGATTTATCGCGTCCAAAAAGTCCTCAAAGGACGCGGGGATTGAGATCCGGCATTCCGAACGCATGCAAATCACGTTCCGCGAAGTGCTCGACCGCGCGCATTTTCCCACGGGGTAAACGCCATTAAGCCCAAAACAGCCGTCCTGCATGAGCGCGTCGACGTCAGCGGAGCTCGGCCCAACGTCACGCCTCTGTATCAAAACAGCTCTTTCCTCTCCGGGTCGGACTATTTCTACACCCGCAAGAGCAACCCCAACAACGTCGAGCTCGAGCAAGTCCTGAGCAAGCTCGAGGGCTGCGCCCATGTCCTGACCGTGACGACCGGCATGACCGCCATTGATCTGACGCTGGGTCTGCTCAAGCCGGGAGATCATCTGATCGTCAGCGGGCTCATCTACGGCTGCTCCTTCAAGCTCTTCCAGGATTTTTGCGAGCGCTATAACATCGATCTCGACTTCGCCGACCTGACCGACCCGCGAAGCCTGAAGTCTCTGCTCAAACCTCGCACAAGGATGGTCTTCTTCGAGACGCCCACAAACCCCTTTCTCAAAACCATCGACATCGCCGCGGTCTCCGCCGAAGTCAAGCGCCGCGCCCCTTCGGCCCTCATCGTCGTCGACAACACCTGGGCGACGCCTTATTTCCAGAAGCCCTTGAAGCTGGGAGCGGATCTGTGCGTCTACAGCGCGACCAAGTTCTACTCCGGGCACAGCGACTGCATGGGAGGGATGATCTCCACCGATCGCGACGCTTTGGCCGATCAGCTCAGAGAACTGCGCTTCTACTCCGGCGCCATCCTCGATCCCCATAGCGCCTGGCTGCTGCGCCGCAGCCTGCAGACGTTCACACTGCGCATGGACGAGCATGAGCGCGTCGTCCTCGAAATGAAGCGCTTTCTTCAGGCTCGAAAGGAAGTGGCGAAGGTGTATTTTCCGCGCATCGACCGCAAGCAGCTGCGCGGCTACGGCTGCATCCTTTTTTTCGAGTTTAAGCCTCGCTACTCCCGGAAGGCGCCCGCGTTCGCGGGCGCGCTTAAGCTGTTCGAGGCCGGCACGTCCATGGCCTGCGTGGTGTCCTCGGTGGCCCGTCCCTACACGGGGAGCCATCTGTCCCTGACGCCGGCGGAGAAATCAGGCATGGGCATCAAGGAGTCGCTTGTGCGCCTGTGCTTCGGCTTCGAGGATATCGACGACCTCAAAGACGACCTGCGCCTGGCGTTTCAACAAATCGCATGAATCTCCGGAAACATCTTCCGCTTCTGGCCTTTCCCGCGGCCGAGATCGCTTTCTTCGTCTTCGCGGTCTTAAACTTCGGCGAGCGTCCGGCCGCGGCGCTCTTGGGTGTGTTCCTGGCCGCGCTCGCCCTGTGCTTTTGCGTCCACGTCTGCTTTCACGAGATGGTTCACGCCTCCGGCCCCAAGGACTCCGCGGCGCTGCTCTTGGGCTCCTGCGCGGCCAGCGTGCTGCAGGGGCTGCCTTTCGACGGCTACCGCTGCCACCACGACAACCACCACCGCTGCAACAACAGCCTCGAGGATTATTCGTCCACCTGGGAGGCGACGCCCGGCGGCCCCAAGCCGCAGACGTGGTGGCGCTATTCGCTGCTCTGGCCGAGGCAGCTCAGTCTGGCGCACGAGGACATGCGCCGGCAGGCCGAAGACGGCCGCCTGCCGCGCACGATCCAGCGGCGAATCCGCGTGGAAAAATGGCTCCTGATCGCGGCGGTGACCGGGCTCGGGCTTTTCTCCTGGAAGGCGCTTCTACTGTACGCTTTAACGATCTACGGAGGCTGGACCTTGGTCGCGCTTCACAACTACGGTCAGCACTCGCCGTTTGATCGAAACGCGACCAAGTCATATCCGAACGCGTTGTATAACGCTCTTTTCTGCAACAACGGTCTGCACCACGAGCATCATCGACGGCCGCATATTCCTTGGTATGCGTTGACGCGCGATCCCGCGGCTCCCCAAACCGGTCTTCCGTATCTTCTCAGCTTTCTCTCGACTCGGACGCATGGCCTATAGCGAGTACGAGCTCTTGCTCGCCTCGGGCAGCCCCCGCTTGTACGCGGCCGCCGTCCTCCTCGGCGCCGCCTGCGGCTCTTTTCTCATCGCAAAAGACTCGCGGGTTTGGCCGCTCGATACCGCGACCCGCCGCAAGCTCCTGGGCTCGGTGCTTGTGGGAGGATTCATCGGCTGCGCCCTGCCCGCATATCTGGCCGGGAACTTCGTGGGATGGCAGAGCGAACATTATTTCATCGGCCCTAAAACCGTCATCGGCGGCTTGATCGGCGGCTATTGGGCAGCAGCGCTCTATAAACGCTTCGCAGGCGTCATTTACGATACCAGCGACGCCTTCGCCCGCGGAAGCGCACTGACCCTGGCCATCGGCCGGCTGGGCTGTTTCGCGGGCCATTGCTGCTTCGGCGTCGCCGTAGCGCCCGCCTGGGGGATGGATGGGGGAGACGGCGTCCATCGCTTTCCGGTCCAGCTCTTGGAATCGGCGCTCCTTTTCGGACTGTTTTTTTGGATCAACGCGCTGCACCGCAAAAACGCCCTGGAACACCGGCGTCTTTTCGCCTTTTTCCTTGGCTACGGCATTCAGCGATTTTGCCTCGAGTTCATAAGAGAACCCATCGCGGGCTCCCTCTGGGGCCTGGGCTTTTATCAATGGCTGGCTCTTTTCTTAGCCGGCATCGGAGCGTTTGAGATCAGGAGAAGAACGGCCTGATGGAACTGTGCCGCTTCCAGTATTCCGGCCCGGCCGCGGCGCTTAAAAATCGCCTCATCCTCGGCGAGAACGTCGAGTCCTTTCACCGCCGCGCCTTAACCGGAAAAGACAGCGCGTCCGGCGCCTCCTGGATCATCACGCTTGGAGATACCCTGTTATTCGATCGCCGGGCTTTATCCGCTGTCGAGGCCAGCGTCGCGACCTACCAGGGCGAAGCCTCGGAACTGGAGTTCGACTTAAGCGTCGGCGAAGCAGCCTGCCGGGATTATTATTCGCATAAACCCGGCAGCGAGGCGCGCCGCGTGAGGCTTCCTATCACCGCGCGCCGGGCCGGCGGGGGCAAAACCTCCCGCCACGCTTGCGTCATCAACCTGTCCGAGCATATCCACGACATTCACACACCCGCCGGTCTATGTCCTCCATTTCAGATGTCTTTGCCTCGGATGCTTCTGACCTCCTATTCCTCTGAATTCGACGTCTTGTTCGCCAATCAAATCGCGGTCATCAGCGAGCTTCTTCATCGCATCGAGCGCAGCCCGAAGTCCTGGCTGGGGGGCTTGTTATCATGGGGCGCGTTGCCCTGGCGCCGGCGCGCGGCCCTCGCCTATCGCGACGTCCACCCCAGCGCCCAGGTGCATCCCACGGCCGTCATCGAAGGTTCGATCATCGAGGCGGGCGCTCAGATCGGCGCCCATTGCACGGTGCGCTACAGCATGGTCGGCCAAGGCGCCAAGCTTCATGACGGTGCGAAGGTCGAATTTTCAGTCGTGGGCCGCAATTCCTGGCTTATGCACGACCTGGTCCTTTACCGCTGCCATGTCGAGAACGATGTTTTTTTGATCCATGGGCCTTATCAGTTTTCCGGCTTCCAAACGGGAAGCGCAGCGTTTGCGACCATCATGATGGACTACCGCCCCGACGCCAAACCGATTAAAATCGAGACCTCCGACGGACTACGCCCCTTTGGAGGACGGTTTTTAGGCGCTATCCTACGCGAAGGAGCCAGGACTTTGGGCGGCAGCATGCTCGCTCCCGGCGCCGTGGTCCCCGAGAACGTCTGGCTCGCGGCGGACGCAAATCAGATGCATGGCCCTGACTTAAACAATCAACTTCCTCGACGGCAGCCTGTGCCCCCGGCCAAGTAAAAACACCTTGCGCCAATGGCGTTCCGGGGCTATACTGATCCCGAGAGGTCCCTATGCGAGCGAAAGCAAAAAACGGAGTTCTTGACGGGGTCGATAGGAGAGCCGTCGCCTGGGGTTGGGCCGTGGCTGTCTTTGGAATCAAGATGTTCTGGATTCCCGGGTCCACCGTCAATCTGTTGGTCAACTGCGCCGGGGTGCGCGACCATACGCCGGACGTCTATTCCAAAATCTTCTTCGCGCTTATCCCTACTTTCAACGGCTGGTCGTCACTGATCTGCGTCGCCGCCGGCGCCGCGTTGGCGGCATTGATCTCCAAGCGACTGAAAGCCAAACAGGCGATGTGCGTGCTCGGACTTGCCGTCGCGAGCTATGCGCTGCTGGTCCTGTTAGCCACGTTTCTTCGTCCTTTGGTTCATTAGGGGGGCCTATGTCTCGGAAGTCCTCGCGCGGCTACACGCTCGTCGAACTGGTCGTCGCTGTCGCCGTCGTCGCGGTGCTGGCCACCATCGGCCTTCCGGAATACACAAGGAGCGTGGAGACAAGCAGGGCCCTCAATTCATTGACTATAGTTCAAACTATCGGTCATGCCAACAAATCTCATTATATGGACCGGGGGGTCTACGCCAACGGCACACTGACGAGCGACTGCAATACGGCCTGCTGCGCGGGCACTCCAGGCTGCGCCGCGGCCGCCAACGCCGCCTGCAATTTGGTAGCCTGCGGCTACCTTGCCAAGCAGGCATTCAGTCAATCGCATTACTATTATAAAGCGGGGCCTGCAGCCTGCGGGGGGGGATTCATCGCCTGCGGCGGCCGGAAGCAATGCGTGGTCTATCCGAGCGATCCGTTCTGCATCGACGACTCCGCTTGGCCGTTCCGCTGCTGGGGATATAATTACGCTGCCAACAATATCTTGACCGGTGATCCCAATCCCAAAAGTCCGCCCCCGCTTCCCAACTAGGATGGAGAATGGACGGGCTCATAAATCTTCGCGCGGCTACACGCTGATCGAATTGATCGTGGTCGTTTCTATTGTAGCGATACTCGCCGCCTTGGGCCTTCCCGAATACACCCGATCGGTGGAAACAAACCGGGCCATCGATGCGCTGAGCCGAACTCGGCTTGTCGCGCTTGCCAACAAGTCGCACCACCTTGATCGCGGGATTTATGCCGACGGCGTTCTGACGAACGCCTGCAACGCCGCCTGCTGCGCGGGAGCCCCGGGATGCGGCGCGGCCGCCGACAGCGCCTGCAATCTAATTGCCTGCGGCTATATGCCCAAGACCGATTTCAGCGGGTCGTATTACGTTTTTGTCGCCTCAAATCGGATCGACAGCGATGCGCGGTGCGGCGATCCGGCTCCTGGAGTAGAGGTCATCGCCTGCAGCAGAAGGAAGCGTTGCAGCTTCGAAGTGGGCGATCCTCGCTGCATCGACGAATCGGCATGGCCATTCCGCTGCTGGGGGTATAGATCCGACGTCAACAACAAGGTGCACCCGCACAATGATCCAAAAAGCCCCGCCCCGTTTCCCGAGTTATAATTCTAGCGGCGCCGCATCCGCAGCGCGGCCAGATACTTGCGCGCGTCGGCGTGAGTCGGGTCCAAACGCAAAGCCTCGGTGAGATGCTCCTCGACGGCGGCCCAATCCGCGCCCCAGGACAGCACGGCCAGGTTGTAGCGCGTTTGAGCGAGGGGAAAAAGACCCAAAGCGCGGCGATATTGCCCCTCGGCCCCGGCCTTGTCTCCCAACTTCTCTAGAACCACGCCGTGGTGCGTGGCGGATTCCGCCGCCTGGCTTCGAACGGAGGAAACTAACGCCGGCAAGGATCGATACCGCTCGGCCAGGCTCAATTTTTCGGCGAACAAGCCATCGGCCAAAGCGTAAGTCGCTGCCGCTTCGCTGAAGCGTCCCGCGTTCGCCTGAAGGTAGCCGGCAAAAAGGACTGCGTCCGGAAAGTTCCAATCTACGGCCCAGGCCTCGCTAAGCGCGAGCTCGGCTTGCGGATTGGCGGCCTCTTTCTGCAGGCGTAGCGCCTCGCGATAGTAAGCCAGCGCGTAGCCACCGATCAGGTCGGACGTGAAGAAATCACTCGCCTGCGCCACGCGCCGCGCGCCCCGGCGCACGAGCAGGGCGCGCTGGGTGCCGTCGTCGCCGCCGACACCCGAGACGGCCTGAAGCAGGCCGCGGGCCTTGGCGGCATCAGCCACGGCCGCCGGCGGCTGCGCGTCGTAGGTCGCCAGCACGGGCGCGCCGGAAGCGCCTAGAGCCGACCAACCGTCGGCGCCCGCGAGATTGGAGACGAACAGGGTCTTATCGCGCCGGCGCCAATCGGCCTGATACCACGGGGAACCGGCTAGGCCCTGGGCGATGAGGCGAAGATCTCGACGGCGGCCCTGAGCGAGCTGATAGTGCCACAGAGCGTACACCTGCACGTCTTTTTTCGCGACCACGACGGCGCCGAGAGGGGCCGCGCGAAAGACGTTGGCGGCATAATCATGGGAATGAAAATGCGCTCGTCGATCAAGGCGCGTCGGCACGCCCCGCGCAAGCGCCCACACCAAGACGAGCGCGGGCACGACCGCCCGTCGCCAATTGGCGGCGTCAAGAATTCCCACCCCGCCGGCAAGCCAAAACAACAGGACCGTATCCGACAAAAGATAATGCGGTTCGACGATGGCGGCCGCGTGAGGGTTAGGAGGCATATTGGCCAGAAAAAGAAAGACCGGACCGGCCCACCACCAGGATACCAGTCGCCCATAAAAACGACCTCGATCTTCACGATAATCAACGATCGCGCCCAATCCCGCAAACGCCAGCATCGGACCGAAGGCGTCCCACAGATGAGATCCCCACAGGCGCAAGTTCTCGCCGAACATCTCGCCCACGCCGTAATTGCGCGAGATCAGATCCAACGTCCCGCCATAGCGCGTGCGCAAAATCGAGTCCATGAAATTGGCGAGCTTCGCGGGATGGTTCCAATCGAGAAAGGGGCCCGTCGCCGAGCGCACGGGCAGATACAAATAGACGGACAGGCCGGCTAACCCCGCGCCGATGCCCAGGGCCAGGCGCCTTGCAGCACCCTCGCCGCGCGTTCGCGCCAAGAAAGTTCCCCCGATGAGCAGCGCCGCCGGCACGTTCGAGCCCGACAGCGCGGCCGCGGCAGGAGCCAAAAGCAGCGCCATGCCGACCCAAAGGTTGTCTTCTCCCTGCCCTTTCGGACGGTGCGCTAAAGCCAGCCACAAAAGCCCAGGCGCCAACAAAATCAAATCCAAACGGTTGGTCAATAGAATCCCCGCGAGATAGCAAAAGGCCGGCCACAGGCGTTCGGAGTCATCCTCCGCCAAACGCTCGGCCAAGGCGATCAGTCCGATCGCGGCAAGAACCCACAACGAGTACATCTCCGAGACCTGCGACACGGCCCAAAACGTCGGATTAAACGCCAGACAAATCCCCGCGGCAAGCGACGCGGCCATGCCATGCCTGCGTCGAAGCACCGCAAATAGAAGCGCGCAGGCCGCGGCTCCGGCCACGGCCGACAAAAGATTGAGCCGATAGGCGGTATTGCCTAAGGGGAAAAGCGACGCCAGACGCCCCAGCAGGATATACAAAGGATAGCTCGTGGGATGGGCCACGCCCAGCGTCGACACCGCCACGCTCATCTCGCCGGTGTCGCGCCAAGGAGCCAGGACAGGTGGAAGCTTCGCAAGATAAAGCGTCAGGACGCCAAGAAAAATTCCCAAACTCATCGCTTGCCCATGGCCTTGGCGCGGGCTTCGGCGGCAAAGGAGGCGGAGCGGGCGTCCGTGGGATCGAGCGCGGCGGCCGAAGAGAAGACGTCGGCCGCTTCGGCCCAGCGCTTGGCGGCCCACAGGCGAGCCCCCAGCGCGGTCCACGGGCGCACCGCGCGCGGCTCGCGGCGCACGGCCTCGCGATAGGCGGCCTCGGCATCGGCCGTCCGCCCGGCGCGCTCCAACGCCACGCCCAGGTTCGTCATGGGCTCGGCTTTGCCCGGCTCAAGAGCCGCAGCCGCGCGGTAGGTCTGCTCGGCGGCCTGCCAATCACTTTGCTCGACGGCTCGATATCCGTTGACGGCAAGGGCGTACGAGACCGTTGGAACGACCCACAAGGCGTCGGGAGCGGTCAGCGCCGTCAACTCAAACCACGAGGCGGCGGCGGACCAATCCCCGCGCGCTCCGGCTTCGAGTCCGCGTTGATAAGGAAAGAACGCGGCCAAGGCCCGGTCTCGGTAATGAGCCGCCGCGGACGCGCGCGACCAACGCAAGGCCAGAGTCTCGCGCAGGGCCGGCCCTGCGTCCAACGCGGCGTTCGACGGCAAAGGTCGGCGCAAAAGCCCGGCCGGGGCCAGAACACGGCCCGGCATCACGTTCTCGTTAAGCGTCGAATACCAAAGACGTCCCGAGGCCTCCCAGCGGGCCTCGACTTCGCGGCGTCGCGCTTCTTTTTGATCGCGCGTCAATGAACGGAAATCAGGGCCATAGCCGCCGGGGAAAACCACGCCGCCGCGATCGCGCAGCTCGATATCGGGACGCAGCTTCGACGCGTTGACCAAGAAGGACATGGAATAAAACGTATCGTCGCCGCCGTCCATGACGAAAACCGCATTGCGGGGCAATTCTCGCAGGATGGCGCGTCCGTAATCGTAGGAGAGGTAATCGTCCCGCCGCGAGGCCGCGGCCGCACCGGGCAGCGACGCCGACGCGGCGACGGCTGCCGCCAATGCTCCCAGCGCGGGCGCGCGGGCGTGCAGCGCCGTAAGTCCGGCGGCTATGAAGGGAAGGATGCCGAGCATGGGCAACAGAAAAAATCGTTGGAGCGCGCCCGAGGTTTGGGCGTCGAAACCCGGACGGCCCATGACAAGGAATAGAGGGCCGGCAACGATCAGCCACGCCGCGGGCAGCCGCCAATCCAACTTCAACGCGACCCGCTTCCAGCCCAAGGCTCCGAGCACCGCCAACAAGGCACCGCCTGGACTGACGGATTCCACGACGGCCCGAACAAAACGCATCAGTTGGGCGAAGATCTCCGCTCGACCGAAGACGTTGGCACCCTCCACCGTGAGCGCGAACGTGCCGTAGTCGCGGCGCAGGAGCAGCCGCATGAAGGCACTCCAGCTGACGACATGTCCCCAGTCCACGGGCGGCGATTTAACCGCGCGCAAGGGGATCGTCAGATGAAGCCCGAACCCCGCCACCGTTCCGGCGGCGGCCCAACCCAACGCCGGGAGCAAACGGCCTTGCCGCCCATGGCCGGCCAGCAGCAATGCCGGCAAGACCAAAACCAAGGTCTGATGCGCGCCGAGCCCCAAGCCGAAGACCAAGCCCAACGCGGCCGAAGGTCCCGGAGCCAACAGCCGCTCGCCTGCGGCCGCGACAAGCCACAGAAGACCCGCCCCGGCCAACGCCAACGGAGCGAACACCTCGGCGACGGCGGACTGCTCGCGCCATAAAGGCGAGAAGCCCAGCAGGATCACCGCGCCCACCCGCGCGATACGAGGCGCGCCCCAATGCCGCAGAGCGTCGCACAGCAAAGCCAGCGCCGCGGCGGCGCACAGCGCCGAGAGGATGTTCGCGCGGTAGGCCCAATCCCCGAAGGCAAGCGCCGTTCCCAGCGCCTTGGCCATGATGGTCCATGTCGGATAACCCGGAGCATGCGGCACTCCCCACGTCGCGGCGGCAGCGGCGAATTCTCCGGCGTCGCCTGTGGTCACCGAGGGCGCAGCCTGATAGATGCCAAGCGCCGCGAAAGATAGAAATAGAATCGTCGGCTCTATGGATGAGTTATCCACAAACTTGGTTTGGACCAAGTCTGGGGATAAGTATTTTCCGTCGTTTGGATAACTCACGCGTGTCCCGCGCGCCGACGCAAGGCCCATTCTAAAAGAAACAGTATCGCGGCCAATCCCAGCCACAACGGAGAGACAAAGGGACGCATGCGCCTGACGGTCTCGTCGCGAGGGCTCGGCGCGGGCAGCGACGACAGCAATTCATCGGGACGCGCGGCGGTCATATCGTAGAACTTCCCGCCGCCGAGGGCCGCCGCCTTGGTCAGCCAGGCACGGTCCATGGGCTCCTCGGACTGCGTCTCCCACGTAAAACGGACCTCGTCCTCTCCCCAAGCCCTGCCGCGCACGCGGGCTACGGCGCGCACGCGCTGTGGACCGGGGGAAAGACCGGTCAGCTCAACGGCGTAAGCGCCGGGCTCGGTCTCACGCGCTGCGACTTCGCGGGAACGGCCGTCGGGGCCGGTCCAGGTCACCGACAGCCGCGTGTCCGCCGCGGACGCCGGCGCAAAACCCTCGTCGAACACGCGCAAGGACAGCCGCGCGGGCTCGCGCGGAACGACCCGGTCGGGCAAAGGGGCGAACTTCACCTTCGACAGGTCCAAGCTGCCGGTCAGATATTGAACGGCCCGCGTCCAAAAGCGGACGTAGAAGCCGGCCGCATCGGGATCAGCCGCCGCGCCCAGCTTCCAGCGCCAAGAGGAATCGGTGCTAATTAGCATCACCTTGCCGCGTCCGAAAGAGCGCACGGCCACGATGGGCAGAGGCTTGCCGTCCTCGGTCGTCTCGCGCGGATGCGAGGCCAGCATCACTGAACCTGGACGCACCGCGGCGAAGCGTCCCCAGCCGTCGAGCGGCGGCAGCGCGTCCCAAGCGCGGCGCGAGGCTTCCGGGGTCTCGTACAGCCGCACGAGCGGATGGTCGGGCGGGCCCGGCCTCGGGGTGAAAAGCCCGGGAATGAAATCGGGAGTTTGAGCCGACAGGGTCACGGGCAGGACTTCCTCCAAGGGCGAGCCCTTGTAGCCGCCCGCCGCGAAGGCGTTCTCACCGCCCTTGACCAGCAGCGCTCCGCCGCCGGCCACGAAGCGCTTGAGCGCGTCGAGATGCTGGGGGGGAAGGTGGAAACGCGCGGCCGAGAAGTTCTCCAGAACGAACAGGTCGAACTGGGACAAGGCCGGCCCGAAGATTTGATCGACGGGAAAGGGAATCAGCGACAGCTCCCGGTCGGAGGCGGGAGAGGGATTTTCCGGGTTGCGCAGGATCACGAAGGACACCAGTTCGAAGTTGGGGTCGGACTTGAGGAACTCGCGCAAAGCCGCGTACTCCGAGCTCGGCCGGCCGGCCAAGTACATGATCCGGTATTTTTGGCGGACCGTCTCCACGCGGAACTCGCGCATGCGCACGCGCGAACCCGCGGAAGCGCTCAGCCGCATCCGTGCTGTGCCGAGCCGGTCGGCGGGAACCTTAAAGTTCGCGGGAAAAGTCTCCAGATCCGAGTTGACGCGGCGGCGCACGCGGCCCGTCTCGCGCCAGCCTCCGGGCGCTGAGTCATCAGCCCGCGACAGGACCACCGCGACATCGCCACCGGCCACGCCCGTCGCCTCGACACTCGCCTCCACCTCGATGGAGCCGTGTAGAAAAGCAAAGTCTGGTGCCTTAAGATCGAGAAAGGCCGCGCCCGTCTCGCGCCGAGAGGGGCCCGCGCCGATCATGTCCGAGGGAGCGCCCAGAGACGCCAGCGCGCGGCCCAGGTCTCCGCCGCCTTCGGCCACGCCGTCGGAGATCAACCACGCGCGCGCGGGAGGTCCCTCCGCCGGCAGCGCGTCGGGCAGGGATTCCTCGGGCTTAAAGCCCGTGTTCTCGGCTGCGACCTTCTCCAACGCGTCAAGCCCGCCCAAAGGACGCGCGCGATCGGAGACCGCGACCACCGTCACATCGGCGCGCGCCTCGATGGCGGTGCCGCGGCTCTTGAGCCAGGCGACGGCCTGTTCCACACGGGTGGCAGCACCCGGAGCCTTGGACTTCATCGAATGCCCCACGTCGATCAAGATGAGAAGCCGCGGCTTTGTGGTGCGGCCTTCGCGCGAGAGCAGGACCGGCCGGAGTATCGCCAGCGCCAGCGTCAAGACTCCCAAAGCGCGCAGAACCAGCAAATACGGACGAGCCGGGCTTTTGACCGCATGGTAAGTAAAGCCGGCGGCCAGCGCGAGCGCGCCCGCCCACGCCCACGCTCCCGCAGACGACTCCAAGCCCCAGTTCACTGCGCCGCGCCCCGCAGCTTGTCGAGAATGGCGCTTTGATGCACCGCGTCCGCCTTGTACGACCCCGTCAGAGAGTACATGACCACGTTGAGCGTCAGGCGCCGGGCCATCTCGCGCTGAGCCTCCCCGCCCGGCACGCAGGCCTTCAGATATTTTCCGAACGCGTCCTTGGCCCAGGCGCCGAGGGCGTCGTTGCGGGTGTAGAGCACCGCAATCCGTCCGCCCCACTCCACGCCCTCGCTGGCACCATGCACGGACACACGCCCCGCGGGACCGCGCAGGAGAAAGAAAGTCCGATAAAGAACGTGATCGCCGGGAAGGGGCTTGAGCTCTCCATCGGGCAGCACGCGCGCCAGCTCCCGACGCACCCAGCGATCGAAGGCGGCGGGAGGCCCGCCGCCCGAGCCCTCGATCCATAGGAAACCGCCGCCGGAGATGAATTGCCGCAAGCGGCGCAGCTCGTCGTCTCGCAGCTCAGGAGGAGCGGAAGCTCCGGCTAAGTAAAGGAAGGGCGAGGAGAAAAGCGCCGGGTCTTTCAGGGCGATCGCTCGGCGCTCGGGCGAGGCGCGCATGCTGGTGACCTCCGCCAGCCACGCCGACACGCCCGCGGGCGCGTCCGGATAGGGATCCCAGTCCGCGCCCAGCTGCAGCTGCGTCCAGATAAACCGGTCTCCCTGCTGGGCATAAACAAGTTCGCTCGATACAAAAATGGCCGAAAGCAATACGGCCGTTAAAACGCCTTTGCTTGCCGAACGAGTCGGCGGCCGCGCCGCGAGAAAGGGCAGGGCCAAAAACATTTCAAATAGAAGCGCCAGCGCGGCAAGGGCCAAGAACCATCCGGCCATGTCTCGGCCGTACACCGCATCGAAGAACTCTTCCTCAAGCCGCTCGGGCTCCACACTCAGCCACGGCGCCGAGGAAGCCGGAGTCAGATCGCTTTCGCCGCGGCCGCGGTCCAAGTCGACGGCGAAAACAGTCGAGCGCCCGCTCGGCTCTTCAAAAGCGTAGAGTCCGGGCAAGGACGTCTCGGGCAGGACCGCCCGCCGGCCGACCACGTCGAGCGTGGTGCGTTTTCCATCCGGTGCGCGCACCGTCGCGCGATCGGGCGCGGCGTCTCCAGGTGCCCACGTCCGAACCAAAGGCTCTCCGACTTTCACGCGGCGCGAGACGTCGGCGGCCCCTTCCGACGCGCTCAGCGACAAGCAGGCCCTGGCCCAAGGAACGAAAAGCGGCTTAAGCCCCAGGTTCGACCAGGAGGCGTCAAGCGGCGCGCCCCAGACGACCGCTCGGCCCCGACCGACGGCGCCGGCCACGAGCAGGGGGTTTCCTGCCGCGTCGACGGCCCACACCAGCGCGCCAGGCCCGGGCTCAAGGCGAAAGCGCCTCTCGATGGTCACGCGCGATAGCTCGAGCTCGTCCCAACCGGCCGTGGCCTCGCCCGCGCGGGCCGGACGCACGCCGCGCGGCGAGCCGGACATCTCGGGATCTCCGACACGCGCCGCAGCCCAGGAGTAGGCCGCCAAATCCGCCGCCGACGCTTTGACTCCTGGGATCAGCCACAGGCCGCCGCCCCGGCCGACGAAGCGCTCCAGCGCGGCCGCAAGACCCTGAGCCGGACGCCCCGCGTCGGCCAGGACCACCGTCCCGTAACGCGTCAAATCCGCCTCGGCCCAGCGCGCGGCCTCGAGAAAGTCCGCGTCGCGCCCGGCCAAGGATTCCCGCGAGCCGCCGAACAGTTCTCGCAAGAACCAGCCGCCTCTGCCCGCGCGGAAAAAAGACGCGTCCCAATGGAGCACGAGCACGCGCGGCTGGGGACGGTGTGATATGGAGAAGAAAGCCTCGTCATCGGCCGCCAGCGCATCGGCGCGCGCGGCCACGCGCCCGGCCCAGGCGGGTGCTGTCGGATCCTCGGGTGCCGGAAGCGCCNNTCGCCTCCGGCCGGCGCCGACGCCGACGCCGAGCCGGCCCGACGCTCGCCGACCCAGAGGTCCAGAGAAGTCGCCGCCGTCGCACCCGCGGCGGCGAGCTTGACCTCCAAGCGCGGCGCGCGCGCGCTGGAATCCGGCGCCGGTCCCGCCGCGGAGATCCAGGCGTTGGCCAGCGCCGGAAAGCGCAGTCCCACGGCCAGCGCGCCGTCGTCCGTCGACTTCGTCGCCGCCCGAAGGCCGTGGGCCGCGCCGTCGGACAGCATGACGATCGCGCGCCGGCGACCGGCCGGCGACGAGGAGAGCAGCTCGCGCGCGGCCACCAGGGCCGCCGCCGCGTCGGTGCCCCGCCAGCCGGGGCGCGCGGCGGCCAAAACGGCGTCGGCCGTGCGCGCGTCGCCCCACGCCGGCTGTGATTTCAGTTTTTCATCGAAGATCCCGGTCGCCACACGGTCGCCGGCGGCCAAACGCTTGAGCAGCCGGCGTCCAGCGTCGCGCGCCGCGTCAAAGCGCGCGCGCGTGCCGTCTCGGGCCCGCATCGAGTACGACGCATCCAACAGCAGGACCACGTCGAGCCCTTCGACGCCGGCGGCCGCACCCCGCTGCACGGGGGCCGCGGCCGCCAAGATCAGGGCCCCGAGCAGAAGGCAGCGAGCGGCCAGAAGCAGAAACTCGCGCAGGCGCGCGCGGGGCCGGGAACGCGCGTCGACCGAGCGCAGCAAGGTCAAATCCGAGAACAGGATGCGCCGCGCGGCCCGGCGCGAGAGCAGGTGCAGAAGGATGGGCAGACCCGCCAGGGGCAACGCCCACAAAGCCGCCGGAAAGCCGAAACTCACCGCGTGAGCAGGCGCCCCAGCGCCTCCTCCCAGGGTCCAACGGTTTCGGTCACCGCGTACGCGATGCCCGCGCGCCGGAAGGAGCCGGCGAAGGCCTCCGCCTGGCGGGCGAAGGCCTCGCGGTAGGCGACAGCAGCCTCGCGCGCGTCGACGAACAAAGGCTCGCCGCCCTCGAGTCCCGCGATGCGGCAGGGTCCCTCGTACGGGAATTCGCGCTCATCGGCGTCGAGCGTGCGCATGACCAGCAACTCGTGGCGCCGCGCGACCAGCACGCGCGCGGCCTTAAGCGCCTGGGCCGTGTCGCCCATTAAGTCCGAAATTAAAACGCATAGCCCGCGGCGAGGCAAGGTCTCCGCCGCAGCTTCGATGGCCCGCGAAAGATCGGTCTCGCCTTCGGCCGAAACCAAGGTCAGCGCGCCGTCGAACGCCGACAGCTGGCCCGGGCCCGCGCGCGGAGGCAGAGCCAGGCGCGCCTTGGCTCCAAACGTGACTAAGCCGATCTCGTCGCCCTGCGCTGAGGCCAGCCACGCCACGCCCGCGGCGACTTTTCGGGCCAAGTCGAGCTTTGAGGCTCGGCCTTCGCCGGCGTAAGCCATGGAGCCCGAGCAATCGAGCAGGATGAAGACCGGAATGCGGTCCTCGGCACGATACTCGCGCACGTAAAAGCGGTCGTGGCGAGCGTAAGCTTTCCAGTCGATGGCTCGCGCCTCGTCGCCCGGCGCGTAAGGACGGTGCTGCGCGAAATCCCGAGAATGGCCGCGCGCGAGCGTGCGATGCTTGCCGGCGGCCGCCCCCGAGCCGGAGGCGCGGCGGGGGGACAGGCTTAGGGCATTGAGGCGCGCCTGAGAGGCGGGATCAAGCCACCGCATCGAGCAGACGCCCGATGAGGTCGTCCGGGCGCACGCCTTCGGCTTCCGCCTGATAGTTGAGAACCAGCCGGTGGCGCAGAACGGGGCGCGCGACGCGGATTAAGTCCTCGGTCGACGCGGCCAGACGGCCTTCGATCAGGGCCCGAGCCTTGGATCCGAGAACAAGCGCCTGGCTGGCGCGCGGGCCGGCACCCCAAGACACCCACTGCTTGACCGTCTCGCTTGCAAGCGGGTCTTTGGGACGCGTGGCGCGGACCAAACGCACGGCCATCTCGGCAACAGTGTCGGGAACGGGCACGCGGCGCACCAGCTCCTGAAGCTCGACGACCTCGGCCGCGCCGAGGACGGGCTTAAGCTCGGGGGCGGAAGCACCCGTGGTCCCCGCCACGATGCGCAACTCCTCCTCAAGAGAGGGATAGTCGAGCAGCGACTGCAAGAAGAAACGGTCGAGCTGGGCCTCAGGAAGAGGATACGTCCCTTCCTGCTCGATCGGATTCTGCGTGGCCATCACAAAAAACGGCCGCGGCAAAGCCATGGTCTGGGAGCCGGCGGTGACCTGGCCCTCCTGCATGGCCTGCAGCAAAGCCGATTGTGTCTTGGGCGGGGTGCGGTTGATCTCGTCGGCCAGCACAAAATTGGCGAACACCGGACCCTTGATGAAGCGCAGCGAACGCGCGCGCGTGACCGGATCTTCTTGAAGGATCTCCGTGCCGGTGACATCTGAGGGCATCAAGTCGGGGGTAAACTGCACGCGCGAGCTTTGCAAATCGAGGATGCGCGCCAGGCTCGTGACGAGCAAAGTCTTCGCCAAGCCGGGCACGCCCTGAAGCAGGCAGTGCCCGCGCGCGAACAGGGCGATGAGGACTTCCTCGACCGTGGCCTGTTGACCGATGATCACACGTCCAAGCTGATCAAGAATTTCAATCTTGGCCGCGCACAGTCGTTGGGCCTTTTGGACGTCGTCTTTTGTCTGCGCGCTCATGCCGGTAGGTTAGCGTTTTTTAGGCGCAAGCTCCAGCCGGATCCGAAGCTGTTTTTACCAAACATTGTCCATCCGGCAATAAAATTCCGCGATCGTGGACTTAAACTGTTCTTATCCGGGCGGGCTCATTTAGACTTTCTACAAAGAGCTCTAACCGGGGGGTAAGACTCCAATGAAATCAATAGCGCAATGCTTCGTCGTCTTCGCGCTTGCGGCCGGCGGCAGTCCGATCCACGCCGCGACCTACTACGTCGCCACCACGGGCAACGACGCCAATTCCGGGACATCGGCCTCACCCTGGAAAACGGTGGCCAAGGCCGTCAGCACTATGGCGGCCGGGGATACGACCTATGTACGGGGCGGGACGTATAACGAAGGAGCAATTCGATTCAAGAGATCCGGCACCCAAGCATCTCCAATTAAGCTCCTCAACGCGCCGGGCGAGTCTCCCGTCATCCATTTTATCGACCCTAGCTCGACTGGGTACCATCGAATAGTTATTCAGCACGAGTTGGGCTCTAACAAGGCGATCGGCTGGATCACCATCGAGGGATTTGAGATCAACAACGGCTATGAGGGCATCAAGTACTACAACCTGCATGATTCCGTGATCAGACGCAATTACTTCAATGCGAATCTCGGCCAGGGGATTCTCGGCCAAGGCGGGACGAGAATTACCTTCGACAGGAACATTTTCAGGCGTAACGGAGACTTCGTCAACTGCGGCATCTGCAACTTGGAGCATGGGCTCTACCTCGCCGGCACGAAGTACACGATCACCAACAACCTGTTTTACGACAACCTCTCCTTCGGCATTCAAATCAACGGGTCGGGCTCCGCCGTTTACAGCTCATCGAAGCATCCCAGCATCGAATTCGCCGGCGCAGTCGATTGGCTCGTCGCCAACAATACCTTCGCATACCAGAACTATCGCGCCGGCATCGTCGTGTACGGCGTCCCAAAAGACATTCGTATCGAGAACAATATTTTCTATGAAAACTGCCAATTGGCCGCCAGCAGTTGTGGAAACGTGTCGGGAATAAATATAGGCGTGGGCGCTCGGGAGATATCGATCAGGAACAATGTTTCCTACGCGAGCGGGTCCGGGGGCACTAAATTTATTTCCACCACGTCGGGCGACGGCACCCCGATTGTTGAAGGGGTGCAATACACGCAATCGGGCAACATCGTGAATGTGAATCCGGGCTTCGTCAACGGCGGCAACAACGCGCTGCCGGCGTCTCCAAATTTCAGGCTAAGCGCGCAAAGCCCGGCGCTCAACAGGGGGCTCAATCTTTACGCCGACGGGGTGCGGACAGATCTTACTGGCGCAGCCCGGCCCCAGACAGGTGCCTTCGAGATCGGGGCCTATGAATACGGGGCATCCACGCCCCCGCCCCCGCCGGTCTTCAATTTCTCGCTGTCCAACGGCGGCAACAAGTCCGTGCTCCGGGGCGGCTCGGTCACCAACAACCTCACGGCCTCATTGGTCTCGGGCACGGCCCAGGCCGTGTCTTTCTCGGCCTCGGGACTGCCCTCGGGTGTAACGGCCAGCTTTTCAGCCGCCTCATGCACGCCGGCGTGCACGACGACCTTGAGCTTAAGCGCTTCAGCTTCGGCCGCGGTGGGCGGCTCTACGATCACCGTCACAGCGGCAGGCGGAGGCTTGAGCAAAACGACAAGCTTCTCCCTGACGGTCACTGCGCCGCCAAGCGCTCCCGGCCCGGTCGCCCACTGGAAGTTCGATGAGACCTCAGGTCTAACGGCTTCCGACGCCTCCGGCAACGGCCGCAACGCGACGCTTTCGACGGGAGCCTCATTTGCCGCCGGCCGACTGAGTAACGCGTTAAGCCTCAACGGCACAAATGGCAAGGCTTCCGCTTCCGTGGGCGGGACGTCCGCCTTTACTTATGCCGCCTGGATTAAGCCCTCGGGCTTCGGGGGCGGCGGCTACGGCCGCATTATGTCCCGGGAGTCTACGGCGGGCTTTGACGATTTCTATTTTCTCGTCAACAATTCCTCAACTCGCACTTTAAGCGCGAGTCTTTTCAACGACGCCGGCACCGAGTCTAGCGTCGTCGCCGCACCCAACGCGCTTGTCTTGAACGCCTGGCAGCACGTGGCAATAAGCTACAACGACGCCTCCGACCGCAAGATGCGCGTCTACATCAACGGGGTCGAGACCTCCTACCAGAAGCAGACGGCGCTGACCGGGACATTGAAGCTGACGACCAACGCGTTATCGATTGGCAACCGGGCGGCGAGCGATCGAGGCTTACCGGGGCTCATCGACGATGCTCGGGTCTACAACCGGGCCTTAAGTGCTGCGGAGGTCTTGGCCTTGTTCAACGCCGCTCCTTCCGGGATCGTCACCGACATCAACGGCGACGGGATCACCAACGTAACCGACATCCAGATCGCGGTCAACCAGGCCGCGGGCGGGGCCGCCTGCGGGTCGGGGGACGCCAACAAAGACGGGGTGTGCAACGTGGCCGACGTGCAGCTTGTCGTCAATAGATCACTGGGCTTGTAGCCGACTTGCTGGCCCAGTTGGCGCCGTACCGCAAAGATGTGGAAGCCGTCGCGCAGGCTCGGTTATTCAATTTTTACCGAAATTTTATCGTCCGGAAACTAAAATACTCGGAAGCGGGGCTATACTCTATGCGTGAACAACAACCTCATCACCTCCCCCTTATTTAAGCGGCTGGCTACAGCGCTCCTGATGGTCTTTGCCGCGCAGACGGTTCAGGCGGCTACCTACTACGTCGCCACCACAGGCAACGACGCCAATTCCGGGGCATCGGCCGCGCCGTGGAAGACGATCCAGAAAGCAGCGGGCGTGGTCAATCCAGGCGACACCGTGATCGTGCGCCCGGGAACTTACTCGGGTCCGATCACCACCAGTCGCGGCGGCACGGCGACGGCTCGCGTTCGTTTCGTCTCTGAAAACCTATGGGGCGCCAAGATCCAAACGGCGGGAGCCCAGTACATCTGGATCAATAACTCCAGCGCGAATTATTTGGACATCGATGGTTTTGAAGTGACAGGGGACGCCCGCGGCGGGATCTTTAACTATGCCTCCCACGTGCGCGTGACGCGCAATCACGTCCATCATCTAGGCCATAAAACGATTTGCGATCCAAGGGTCGCCTGGGGACAGACCGATGCCGGAGCCGCGATCGATCACGTGGGCGCGCCGACGACGCCCCGAAGCGCCACAGACAACGACACGATCGGCAACTGGGTGCACGACATCAACGTGCATTGCGTGGCGCCGGCGGGCACGGCCGGCTCCCACGGCATCTATCATGCGTATGGAAGCGGGGTCATCGCCAACAACCTCGTTTATCGTTCTCAATCCTACGGAATTCATGTCTGGCACAATCCCCGTGATGTAAAGGTAGTGCATAACACGGTTTTTCGCAACGCCCACGGAATCGTGGTCGGCGGACAAGATGCCGTCGCCGAGAATATCTACGTCGCCAATAATATTTTTTATCACAACACCGGCGTCGGCGCGCGCGTGATGGGCCAGATAGGACCCAGCCCCAGCATCCAGTTCGTCAACAACATCATCTTTCGCAACGCCACGCCGATAATGATAAGCGCCGGGCTATCGCCCTCATTTTCCGGGACATTGGAAGCCGATCCCTTATTTGTCAATTACGTCGAGACAGGGGGTGGGGATTATCGCTTGTCTCCGGGCAGTCCAGGCATAGGCAAGGCGGTGGCTTTGTCCTTGGACCAAATAAAAGTGGATTACCCTGGGAATGTCCGCCCCCAAGGCCTTCCCGATATCGGGGCCTACGAGTACGGGGCATCCACGCCCCCGCCGGCTTTCAATTTCTCGCTGGCTAACGGCGGCAACAAGACCGTGACCCGAGGCGGCTCGGTCACAAACACCCTCGCGGCAACGTTGGTCTCGGGCACGGCCCAGGCCGTGTCCCTGTCTGTCTCAGGCCTGCCTTCTGGTGTCACACGCAGTTTCTCAGCGACGTCGTGTACGCCCAACTGCTCCTCGACCTTAACACTCTCAGCTTCGACTGCGGCGGCCTTGGGGACGGCCTCGCTGACGGTGACGGCCGCGGGCGGGGGGATTTCCCGGACTTCCTCCTTCACGTTGACGGTCAACGCGCTCCAGACGTCGACGCATTCCGTAACACTTAGCGCCGCGCAAGCCGCCCCCGGAGCGGCTTTGACTGCCACCGTCAACGGCGGCTCGGGGAGCGCGACCCAATGGGTGGCCGTCTACCTTGCCACCGCACCCGACTCGGCTTACAGCTACAAGGGCAACTGGAAGTACTTAAACGGGGCCCAAACCGCACCCACGACCGCTGTGCCCACGCCCGTGCAGCTGACGTTTGCCGCACCCATGGACGCCGGGGTGTACAACCTCAGGTTCTTCGCCAACACCGGTTCTGGGACCCGGTTAGCGCTGAGCCCTAACCTCACGGTGGGGAGCACAACGGACTTAAACGGCGACGGGATCACCAACGTAACCGACATCCAGATCGCGGTCAACCAGGCCGCGGGCGGGGCCGCCTGCGGGTCGGGGGACGTCAACAGGGATGGCGTCTGCAACGTGGCGGATGTGCAGCTTGTCGTCAATAGATCGCTGGGCTTGTAGGGTTATCAGGCTTGGGCGGCCCGCCGGAAAGCCGCCCCGCGTCAAGGCTGTCGCCAAAGACGATTTCCAGCGGCCAGCCGGGCAGGACACAACCACCTAGCCGCCGAGGTCCAAGTTTACCGCACAGTGGTCGGGGCGAATTCGCCCGAATCGTGCTGCGCGCCATTTCGTTTGTCCGTAATGATGACCCTTACGGCGAAATCAGCGACGCTGTTGCTGGAGGGTGCGCCATCCATTCGCACCTTGATCGTTACGCGCTCAGCTCCTTGCTGGGAAAAATCGATCACCGCAGTATCGGCAATGAGCCACGCCTGTGCGACTTTTGGGCTCGGAACTCCAATCCCCACCAAAACAATCACGAGACCTACCGCAAGCATTGCAAGCATGTAGCGCATATTAACCCTCCCTGAGTTAGCAACTATTTCTGATCATGCCGACGAAGCAGGAGAAATTAGCCCGCTTTCCGCCGGCGTCCGCCCGAAGGTGCCGCGAGCGTTACGGTCTGACTTTCGAGAGAAGCCGGTCGGACTCGCTGCTTAAGTCCTGCGCGTGCTTGTCTAGGTCGCGGGAGTTTCGGTCGAGTTCCCAGCCTTCTGAAGTGTAGCCCGCGAGCGAGAAGTCAAAGTGCGCGAAGCGGGCGTCAGAGAGGAACCAGTTCGTCTCGCTCTTGAGCTGGCGCGCCGCGTCGAGCAGGCGCGTGGCCGGCGCGACGAGTGTCTCGTCTTTTTCCGCCTGGGCCGTCAGCATGCGCAGGTCCTGAATGCGCCACTGCGAGTCGCGGGTGAGCTGATCGACGTCGCGCGTGAAGCGCTGGACGTCCCAGCGCAGGGAAGGATCACTGTCGGGGCGGCCGGGGCGGCCGGGGCGGCCAGGCAGGGGCAGGCCGGGCTGCGCGAACCCCTGGCGGCGCAGGCGCTGCTGAAGCCAACGCAGATCGTTGCGCAGGCGCGCGGTGTCGCGCTCGTAGCGCTGGAGGTCCCACGCCAGATTGATGATTTGCGGGCCGATGTTGCCGGCCTTGGCCTTGACCTGCGCGGCGCGCAAGGCGGCGACGGACGACTCGATATGCGCGACGGAGAATTCGAACGAGGGGATCGCCGGCGTTGCAAACGCGGTCGCTGCGACGAGCAGAAGCGCGGCGGACAGGATTTGGACCATTAGACCTACCTCCCAGCCGGGCCCTTGGACCCAGTACCGCGATCCTAGCGCGGAGTGTAGTTAGAAGTCAAGACCGGCGGTACAACCTCAGGTTCTTCGCCAACACCGGTTCTGGGACCCGGTTAGCGCTGAGCCCTAACCGGGAGACGTCAACAAAGACGGAGTGTGCAACGTCGGGGATATCCAGCTGGTCGTCAACAGCGCTATAGGGCGCTGACGCGATCAGACATTCTTTCGTTTATAAAAACCAGACAAGAAAAATATGAACGCGATCACGCTGCCGGCGCCAAGCATGGCCCAAATGCGGCGGCCGGAGAAGGGCCCGCTCTCGATGGGAATCCGAGGCGAGCCGGCCACCAACGCCGGCATAGCCGAGGGACCGGCCTTGAGCGCGGCCAACACGCCGATCAGGAATTGATCGCAATCGGGTCCGCGCCCGAACAGTTGATAGCCCCAATACGCCCAAGGCAGGTATCCGACGGCCGCGCGCATATCCGTCTCGCCGGACATCGGCGCCCACGAGTAGACGCCCACGGGACCCGCCGCGCTGGCAGCGGCGCGCACCGGCGCGGCCTTGCCCGCGGTCGTGCCCGCCGCCGCGGCCGCCAGTTCGCGCGTGATCGCGGCCTGCTCGGCGGGCTTGGTCGCCTCGGCGCCGGACAGCTTTTGAAAAACAATCTCGGCGCCGGACCCTTGAACGGCCAGAACAAAGCCCTTGCTTCGCTCCATCTCGGTCAGGGCGCGCACGGTCAGACCGCCGCCGACGGCCAACTCCAGCTGACCGTCCAAGCTGCGAGCGAATTCGGAGGCCGGACTATCGCCGGCGGCCGCGCCGAAGTCGACGGTTCCCAGAAGAGAAGGCAGCATGGCCTCGGGAGCGGCGCTCATCAAAACGGCCAAGTAGACTGCGCCTCCAGACTCGAAAAGACCGAGAGCCAGGCGGTCCTCGCCTTTGATCTGAGCGCGCATCAGGCGGACCGACAGGCCGTTGCGGAAAGTCCGCGTCTCGACGCGGCCGTTGGAACGATAGCCTAAATGGCTGGCCTCACGCATGCCCTGAAGGACGTCTCGCAGGTATCCTCGAACGCTCGCTTGATTCTCAAAAGAAACGGCCGACACGCGCTTGACCACGAAAGAGCTTTTCTCCGGACCCTTGAGCGCGATGACCGCGCCCGAGGACGCGCCGGCCGCGCCCGCGTCTTTCCATCCAGGAGGGGGAACCAGCGTCAGAGATGACGCCTGCACCGTGGAGGACGCCGACACGAGAAAAAATACGCAACCGAGCACCACGCCTCGACGTTTCATGGACGAGCGTAGTGTAACAGCCTTAACCGAGGGGGCGCAAGCGGCAATCGCAGACCAAGGCTAGTAAGCCCTGATTTCGCTGGAAAGCACCCGGGGGAATCTTGACAGATATATATGTATGTGTTATTATGTATACATATGAATAGAACAACCTTGATGCTTCCCGCTGAACTCAAGGCACGGGCGCTGCGCCGGGCAAAGGACAAAGGCGTATCCTTCGGTTCCATAGTTCGGGAAAGCCTCGAGCTCGCCCTAAATGAAGAGATATCCGTCGTCGACTGCTTTTTTGCCGACTCCGCCGTTTATAAAGGCAAGGCGCCCTCAGACCTCTCCAGCCGGCATGACGACTATCTGTACGGCGACAAGGAATGATCTACATCGACACGGGCCCCTTTCTTGCCCGTTACGTTGAAAAGGACCAACACCACGATGACGCCGCCTCCGCGTGGGAAAAAATTCAACGCTCTGGACAACGCCTGTACACGAGCAATTTCGTCTTGGATGAGCTATTCACCTTGCTCGCGCGCAGAACGACCTACCGCTTCGCGGCCGAACGGGCGCGAAATATTCTGGATTCTACCGCGATCCAGATCCTCAGGCCTGAGCGAAAGCAAGAGCGCGAGGCCATCGAGCTGTTCGCGAAATACGCCGATCAAAAAGTCAGCTTCACGGATTGCGTCTCCTTTCTCCTGATGAAAGAGGCGAAAATACGGCAAGCCTTTTCTTTCGATCGCCATTTCGAAAGAGCGGGCTTCAAACTTTGGTCGTCTTGAATGGGTATAATTCCAACATGGGACAACACGTAGGAATTAAAGAGATCCTGATCGCCGGCGGCCCCGTGCTGGCCGGAATGATCATCATGTCGATCTACTGTATGGGGCTGATCTGGGAACGCTGGAAGTTCTTCGACAAGGCCACCGGCGGCTACCCCGACTTCTTGGCGCGCGTGCGCGCCGCCGCGGTGGCGGGCAAGCTCACCGACGCCGCGCAGATCGCGAAGGGACACCGCGGCCTGGCCGCGGCGGTCGTCACGGCCACTCTTACCGGCCCGACCAACCGCGACGAGCGCCGCCGAGCGGCCGAACGCGCCGTCGGGCGCTCCGTGGCGGATCTCGAGAGGGGAATCGCCACGCTTGGCACCATCGCTTCGGTGGCACCCTTCATCGGCCTTTTCGGCACCGTCTTAGGCGTCATGCGCGCCTTCAAGGACTTGGCCAGCGCCGCCGGCGCGGGCCCGGGCATGGTCGCCGTCGGCATCTCCGAGGCGCTGATCTGCACGGCCGCGGGACTGCTCGTCGCCATCCCGGCGGTCGCCGCCTTCAACCACTTCAACCAGAAAATTGCGCGTTTCCAGGAAGAGCTCAACTGGATGGTCGACGAGGTCCTCGACAACTTGGCCGAACGCGCCCGACATTAGCGTGAAGGCTCCCAGCTCCGGCTCCTCGCGCCGCCGCCTGATCGCGGAGATGAACCTCGTCCCGCTCATCGACGTGTCGCTGATCCTGGTCATCATCTTCATGGTGCTCACGCCGATCCTGGTCAATCACCAGCTCACCGTCAAGCTGCCCGCGGCGTCTTCGGGCGCGCCCGCCTCCTCCGACGCGTCCGTCACGATCCAGATCACGCGCTCAGGCGCGGTGACCATCGAAGGAACCGCCGTGCGCTGGGAACAAGTCGAGCGCGAGATGACGCTGCGCTTGTCGAAGTCCGCGGGCAAGACCGTGCTCGTCCAGGCCGACCGATTGGTGCCCGTGGAGAAGGTCGTCGCCGTTCTCGACTACGCCAAGAAGCTCGGGGTCGGCAAGCTCGGCATCGGGGTCTCGCCGGACGAAAAATGAACCCGGCTCTCAAGCCTTACCTCGCGCGCTCCTTCGGCTTGCACGCGGTCGCCGCGGCCGCCATCCTTCTGCTGGGCCCCCGCACGTTGAAGAAGGCCGACAAGGTCTACATGATCGACTTCGTGGGCGGCGCGCCGACCATCCAATCCGCCGGGCCCTCGGGAGCAGCGCCCGCGGCGGCGCAGGCCGCCCCGCAAAAGCCCGCGCCTCAGGCCGACGCCGACTCCATCGCGCCCAAAGGCAAGCGCGCCCACTTCTTGCCGCGCCCAAGCCTCCTCAAGGGCTGGACCGAGCCGAGGATATCGCCGAAAACAGCGGCGGCCGGCACGAGCATGGGCGAAGACAAGCCCGCGGCCGCCACAGGCATGCCCGGCAGCGCCGCCGGCGTGGCCACCGACCTCCCCAACTTCCCATACCCCTGGTACATCAGTCAAGTCCGACAAATGCTTTGGGACGCCTGGCAGAAACGAATGCCGCCCTCGACCGGGGAAGGCATGGTCGTCTTTGCGATCATGCGCAACGGGGCGTTCACCGACTTGCGCATGGAGTCGAGCTCCGGCGACGCGGCCTTCGACGAAGCCGCCATGGAATCCGTCCAAGCCGCCTCGCCATTTCCGGCCCTGCCCACGGACTTCGCCGAGCCCTTCCTTAAGATCCACCTGACGCTGAAGTCGGAAGCGTCATGGCGCTAATCCGCACGGCGATCCTGGCAAGCCTGGCCTACTTCGCGATCGCGCTGAGCTATCCGGATTGGACCGGCAAGACTTACCATGTGACCGTGCTCTCGCTGATCGCCGGAGGCTCGGTGGGCGTATGGTGCCTCCACAAGATCCTGGACTTGGGAGAGGGCGCGGCCAAAATCCTGGTGGAGATCGCCTTTATCGCGGGCGTGGCCGGCTTCGTGGGCTATACGATGCCGCAGAAGTCCGGCAAGCCGCCCTTTCAGCAATGGTCGGAGGGCGTGCGCCCCACCCGCGGCTCGGCCCGAAGAGGCTTCGAGCGCATGGGCTTAAACCCCGAAGGCGCGCTCGCCGCGACAGTCGTGGCCCTGTTTCCGCGGCGCTGATTTTCGGCTTCTCTGAAGACAATTGGTCGGGAATTTCGTTTAATATCCGTCTTAGACGCCCCCGATGACCGTCTTCACCCGCCGCCTCAAGCGCTCTTTCTCCTTGGTCTGTTTGCTCGCCTTTTTGGCCCAGCAGGGCCGGGCGGCGGACTTCGCCGTTACCAATACCACGGATGCCGACAGCGGCAGCCTGCGCTTGGCCATCCTCAACTCCAATATCGGCGGCGCGAACAATACCATCTCGTGGACGGCCGGCGCGGGGGGAACGCTGACGCTGGCCAGCGACCTGGCCGCCATCAGCGACGGCACCACGCTCAACGTCTCCAGCGCCGCGACGGCCGTGACCATCGCCGGCGCGCCCAACGCCTTGTCGCTGGGGGGTGCGGTGGTCTTAAGAAACGACGCGATCGCCCGGGATTTTTCCATCTCCGCGGTCGTCAGCGGCAGCGGCGGGGTGATCAAAACAGGTGCTGGCAAGCTCAACCTCACAGGCGTCAACACCTACTCAGGAGGCACCTTCCTCAACGCCGGGACTATCAGCGCCAATGCCGACGCAGCACTGGGCAATGCTGCGGGCGGACTGACCTTCAACGGCGGGACGCTGCAGGCCGGCGGCGCCCTGACATCTGCGCGCGCCGTCACGCTCAACTCCGCCGCGACCTTCGACGCCAATAATCAGGTCTCGACTTTCTCGGGCCCCATCACCGGAACCGGCGGTCTTATCATTACCGACACCACGGGTGGGGGCACGCTGACCCTCTCCGGCGCCAACACCTACTCAGGCGGCACGGTCGTCACGGGAACCGTCAACGTCGCCGCCGCAGCGGCCAACGTCTTCGGTTCGGGTGCGGTCGTCCTTCACAGCGGAGCGGGACACGCCGACCTCAACTTAGCCGGCTTCAACCAGACCATCGGATCTTTAACGGGCGACGCCAACAGCACCGTTGAGCTCGGCGCCGCCCAACTCACCACCGGTTCCGACCACAGCAACACGACCTTCGCGGGGGTCATCTCCGGAGCGGCCGGCTCGCTGGTCAAGAACGGCGCCGGCGTCTGGACGCTCACCCGCGCCAACACCTTCGGCGGCGGCACGACCGTCAACGCCGGAATTCTCGCCATCGACAATCTCGACCGGCTCGGCGCCGGCGCCGTCACGCTCAACGGCGGCGCGCTGCGCACCAACGCGGCGCTGGCCTTCGGACGCGACGTGACGCTCGGCGCAGCGGGCGGGACCATCGACACAAACGGCAGTGACTCGACCTTCTCCGGGATATTCTCGGGCGCCGGCCTGACCAAGACCGGACTGGGGACGCTGACCGTGACCGGGGTCAACACGCACACGGGCGGAACGACGATCAACCAAGGCGTGCTCAGCGTCGGCGCCGAGACCAACCTCGGCGCCTTGGCCGGCGGCCTGACCTTCGGCGGCGGGACGCTGCGCACCACGGCCGGGCTGGCCGACGCGCGGGCCGTCACGCTCAACGCCGGCGGCGGCACCCTCGACCTCAACGGGCAAACCTCAACCTTCTCGGGGCTGTTCGCCGATGGAAACTCCGCCGGCCGCCTGACTATCGCCGACTCCGCCGGGGGCGGACTGATCACGATCACTGCAGCCAACACCTACACCGGCGGCACCTCGCTTAACGGCGGAACCGTGAGCGTGGCCAACGACAATAACCTGGGCGCGGCCGCGGGCACGCTGGGCTTCAACGGCGGCACGCTGCGCACCACCACCGGCATCACCTCCGCGCGCAATGTCACCATCAACGGCCTGGGTGCCGTGATCGACACGCAAAACCTCAATTCCACGTTCTCCGGCTCCATCAACGGCTCGGGCTCGCTTACTTCGCTTGGCGCCGGCACGCTGTTCTTGACCGGTTCGAACTCCTACGCCGGCGGAACCACGCTCAACACCGGAACGCTGAGCTTAAGCAACGATTACTCTCTTGGGTCGGGCGCTCTCACCTTCAACGGCGCCGGCACGATCCAAACTCCCTACTCGATCAACATGGCCAACGCCGTCGTCCTCACCGCCAACGGCACCTTCAACACGCTCGGCTCCACGACGATTTTGGCCGGCGTCATCAGCGGCGCGGGATCGCTGTCGATGGTCAGCTCGGGAACGCTGCATTTGACCGGAATCAACACCTATACCGGCGGCACCAACGTCACCGCCGGCGTGCTTCGCATTAATAAAGGTTCCGGATTAGGGACGGGCACGCTGACGCTCAACGGCGGGACCCTGCAAGCCAACGCGAACTTCACGGCGAGCAATGCCGTCACCCTCGGCGCGGGCAACGGGACAATAGACACTCAAAGCGCCAACGCCGTGATGCTGGGCGCGATCAGCGGCGTCGGTTCGTTGACCAAGCTCGGGACGGGCGTGCTGACCCTGGCAGCCGCCAACGCCTACACCGGCGGCACCATCGTCAACGCCGGCACTTTGGCGCTCGGCGTCGACAACGCCTTAGCCGCGGCCGGGGCATTGACCGTCAACACCAACGGGACTTTCGACATGGGACTGTTCACGCAAACCGCCGCCAGCTGGAACGGCGGCGGGACCATGAAGATGACCATGCGCCCCGCTGTGACCAGCCTGGCGGTCACGGGCAACGCGGCTCTGTCGGGCCCACTGGTGATCAACCTGACACCGCGCGTGGTCTTGGCGGGAGACACCTTCACGCCCATTACGTGCGCGGGAGCTTGCACCGGCACCTTCAGCAGCATCACCCCGCCGGCGGCCTTATCCTTTACTCCGGCCTACAACGCCAACAACGTGACCCTGACCGCCAGCCTCGTGCCTTTCGCCAACAGCGCGGCCAACGTCAATCAAAGCGCGATCGGCAACGCGCTGGAGGTGCTGCGCGCCAACCCGACCGGCGATGCGGGCACCGTGCTCGGAAACCTCTACACTCTCGACGCGCCGCAGCTGCAGGCCGCGATGGATCAGATCGGTCCCATCTCGCTGGCCTCGATAAACGGGATCAGCATGGCGGCTTCCGGCGCGCAATCCACCGCGGTCGGACAGCGCATGGCCGCCATCGCCGATGGCTCCTCGGAGAAAAGCCGAGTCGCCAATTACCTAGTCAGCAAGCCCTCGCCTTATCCCGGCACTTTGCTCGCCTATTCCGGCAACAGCCTATCCGGGCTGGAGATGAGCGATGCCGATCGGAACCGGGGGACGGGCTCGCCTTGGGGCTTCTTTGCCTCCGCCGTGGGCACGACCGGCCGGCTGACCGAGGCCAACGGCGCTTCCGGCAGCCAGCCGGGCTACTCCTTCAACACCGGAGGCTTGACGGCCGGCGCGGATTACCGCCTCGACTCGAATTTCGCGGTGGGCGCCTCGGCCGGCTATCTCAAGAGCCACGCCTCGATCTACGCCCCGGGGTCGGGCACCGTCGACGGCAGCAGCGCGCGCTTGGGCGTTTACGGCACGGGATTTACCGACAATTTCCGCGCCACCGGCTATATCGGCGGCGCCGCGGATTTCTACAAGACGCGGCGAGACGTCGTTTTTCCGGGCATCTCGCGGACGGCGTCGGCGGCGCCGACGGGCACGCAGTTCAACGCCAACGCCAGCGCCAGCTACGATATCAAGACGTCCGCCTGGGGAACGTTCTCGCCGTTTGCCGGCCTCAATTACGACCGCACGATGATCGGCTCCTTCTCCGAGACCGGCGCCGATACCCTCGACCTCAACGTCGCGGAGCAGACGATCCTGTCCCTGCAGTCCAGCCTGGGGCTGCGCCTGTCGAACACGTTCGTGGGGGAGACTTACTCCTGGAAGCCGTACGTGAGCGCGGGCTGGCGCCGCCAGTTCAATAACCCCATGCGTCCCATCACCGCCGAACTCGCCTCCGGCGGCGGCACATTCTCGGTGACGACGGGCCGCTTCGCGCGCGACGGCGCGCTGGCTGGCACGGGCTTCCTGCTGCTGCTCAGCGACCAGACCAGCGTCCGGATCGACTACGCCGGCGACTTCCGCTCCCACTTCCAAGAGAACACGGTCAACGCCCTTCTTCGGTACAAGTTTTAGCGGAAGGCCGCCGCAAAGGAGCGGAAGAAGAAAAATTCACTCCGAAAGTCAGGTGCTCCGCACGGACGGGCGTGCATGCGGTCTTCGCCGCCACGAGCGGGGCACCACCGCACCTAAGGAGACGCATCAAGGACATTGCGTCAAATGGGGCGCGGACTTTGCGGTCGTTGTCGAAATAGACGTACGCGTCCTTTCCGCCCCGGATCCAAGCACGTATCTTCGCGGCCCAGGCGCGCAAGGCCTTGGACGTGTAGCCGCTGACGTAAATCTCCTCATCGCCGTGCAGCCGCGCGTAAGCAAAATCGGCGGTCAACTCCTCGAAGTACGGCCACTTGCCGGCGGTGTCGGCCGTGACAAGCGCCACCCCAGCCCGGCGCAGGATGGAAAAAAAGCGCGGATCGCGGTAAGAGGCGTGCCGGACCTCGAGCGCGTGACGCAAAGGGCGGTTTTCACCAGGAGACGCGTCGCAACGCTCGTCGACAATCGAGTCGTGACGGCGCGCGAGCCTGGCCGCCGCATTGGTGTCGTGAGGCAATAGCCCCAGGAAAGCCTCGAGCAATCCCGCGTCGAACTTCAGGCTCGGCGGCAGCTGCCAGAGGATGGGGCCGAGTTTTTTCTCGAGGCGAAACACTCCGTTGGCAAAAAAGTTGGCAAGGGGCGTTTCCACGTTCTTAAGCCGCTTGACGTGAGTGATGAAGCCGGGCGCCTTCACGGAGAACGCAAAATCATCGGGAACTTTATCATGCCAAGCCGCATACGACTTGGGGCTTTGAAGGCCGTAAAAGGTCCCGTTGATCTCGATGGAGCTGACTTGGCGCGAGGCATGCTCGAGCTCCCGATGGTAGGGGAGATCTTTCGGATAAAATGCCCCTCGCCATCCGTCGTATGTCCAGCCTGAGATTCCGATCTTGATTGTCCCGCTCATGCCGCATTCTAGCGGGTCTTCTCCATGATCAGACGTAAAGCTTTGGTAACGATAAGACCCGAAATTTTTTACCACACTTTATCCATCACGAAACCAATTTTCTCCGTCGAGGAGTTACTATGTTTTTATCTGGATGGGCTCCTTCAGACATTCTGCACGAGGCCTAAAACCATGAAAACCTACCCGCGCGCCAGGACGATGACCCAAAGCAGGCACGTTTCTCCTATCGTGCCGTTCTTAATCGCTCTCTCGCTGACATCTTTCGCTCCAAAAAACGTATTCGCGCAGACCGTTTGGGCTCCCCGCATTTTTACGTTTACCGCGTCGGGCACTCCGAGTTGGCTGAGCTTCCCTCTCACCGCAACCTTCACCCACAGCTCCGGCGCGCGCGTCGTCGTTGAAGGCTACTGGGACGGAGGCAAGACTTGGCGCGTCCGCTTTGCCCCGTCCCTGCCCGGAAGCTGGACATGGAGCACGACCTCAAGCGATTCCGGGCTCGGAGGCAAGACGGGGTCTTTTTCAGCCGCAAGCCCGAGTTCGAGCCAGTTGAGCGCAAATTCAAATCTCCGCGGGCACTTGCGGATCGCGAGCGATCGCCGAACGTTCACGCGCGCGGACGGAACCCCATTTTTTTATCTCGGCGATACCGGATGGTTTTTTGGCGGCGCGGCCTTAGCCAATGTCCAGAGTTGGGCGAATGACCGCAAAACGAAAGGATTTACCGTGATGCAGGTTATGTACGCGGATGTGAAGGATGGTAATGAGGGAGGATACCCGTATACGAGTTCCAGCGGCGGTACCGACAACGGAAATTATAGCCTGATCAATCCGGGTTATTTCCAGGCGCTCGATAATCGGATGCAGTACCTATTCGACCGGGGGTTTGTGGTCGCGGGTCATCCTGACTGGCTGACCGTGTCCGACCGCTTTTACGACCTCCCAAAAGCTCAAAATCTGTTTCGCTACCTCCTTGCGCGCTACGGCGCTTACCCGTTGGTGCTGAGCGTGACCGGCGAGTATCACCTGTCTAAACCCTATTGGGCGGAAAATAATTACGCTCGCATAAGGCAACTTGGAGCCTTCGTCAAGACAAAGAACGCCTACAAACACCTGTTGAGCGTTCACCCCGGAGGGGCCGACGGGAACTCTGCCGTCCATTTCAATTCAGAAACTTGGCTTGACCACAATTGGCTGCAAACCTATACCTCTCCCCAAAACATACCGTGGTCGATTCAAAAAGCGATGACTTACATTCCCACCAAACCCGTCATCGAGTCCGAGCCACAGTACGACGCGATTCCTGGAAGAACCGCTCCTGCGGATCTCCAGCGACGCCAAGCGTGGGTTGCGTTGCTCTCGGGTGCTGCGGGCTATGTGCACGGAGCGTTCGGAATTTTTCAATTTACAACTATGGGCAATCTCGCGCTGCCCGGCTCTTTCGATGTGTCGCGTTTGGCCGCTTTCTTCAAACAAAATGGCATTCACTTGTCGGCGCTGAATCCAAAAGTGGCTGCAGGCAAGGGCTGCGTGACGGTGAACGCAGCCGATCCGAATTTGCTGACTCAGACGCATGCTCGGTGCGCGGGGACTTCGGGCGTTATTTATATTCTGTACGCGCCAGTGGGAAGTTCGAGCCACGCCCTTGTGATGAGAGGGCTCGCCAATTTTACCTACGTCGCGCGGTGGTTCAACCCAAGAACGGGGGCTTTGACCCTGGTCAATGGCGGCAATCCCATCAATACGGATTTAAACGACACCTGGACGGTGCCGGGGCGCCCCTCCGGAGACGATTGGGTGCTGTGGTTGTCTCGGGCAGGCACTGCTGCCTCCACGCCCGCTGGGCCCAGTGGATTGAGGATACAGTAATATCCTAGGGCGAGGCGGCAAAACGTCCGCTGGGGCCGCGGCGCTTACCAGCGCGATCAGCAGCGCGCCGTACGTTTTTGACCGCAAGTCTGACATCAGTAAATAGTCATTATTTTATAATGACTAAACGATTTATGGAGATGTGGGTGAGCGGCTGAAACCGACGGTTTGCTAAAGCGAACTTCGGTTTTTTATTTTTTCAGAGTTCGGATTTTTCTCCCTCTGAAAGTCGATTTCTCGACGAGGAATCAACCGAACCCCACCGATTCGTTTTGCGAAGCATAGTACGCTGGGTCATAATGGCTTTATAACGCCCTCCCGGGGTACCGTCGGTGTATGTTCAACCGACTAAAGCAGCTCCTGCTGGGCAAGCCGCGCGACATCCGCGATCCGGATGTCTTCCATAAAATATCCCTGGCCGCCTTCCTAGCCTGGGTCGGACTGGGAGCCGACGGCCTCTCCTCGTCCGCCTACGGCCCGGACGAGGCCTTTCGCGCGCTCGGAACCCACACCCACCTTGCGCTCTTCCTGGTCGTCATGACGGCGGTGACGATCTTCGTGATCTCGATCGCCTACTCGAACCTCATCGAGCACTTCCCGGGGGGCGGCGGCGGATATCTCGTCGCCACCAAGCTGCTGGGCGAGAAGGCCGGCGTCATCTCCGGCTGCGCGCTGCTGGTCGACTACGTCCTGACGATATCGGTTTCCATCGCGGCGGCCTCAGACGCGCTCTATTCCTTCCTGCCGCCTCATTGGGTCGGAACGAAACTCATGGCCGCCGGCGTGGCCCTCTTGCTCCTCCTTCTTCTGAATCTGCGCGGGGCGAAGGAATCTGTGACGATCCTCGTGCCGATCTTCCTGGTCTTCGTCGTCAGCCACGTCTTCATGATCCTCTATGCCGTCGGCAGCCACCTACCCATGATCCCGCAGGTGTTTCACGGGGCCACGCTGGAATTCCGATCCTCCATCGCAACCTTAGGATTCGCGCCCGTCGCCTTCATCCTGCTGCGCGCCTACTCAATGGGGGGAGGAACCTACACCGGGATCGAGGCCGTCTCCAATGGAGTCGGTATGCTTCGAGAGCCGCGCGTCCAAACCGGCAAGCGCACGATGTTCCTGATGGCGACCTCGCTGGCGTTTACGGCCGGCGGAATCCTCCTCGGCTATCTCCTGGTCAACGCCTCGCCCGCCGAGGGCAAGACCATGAACGCCGTGCTGCTCGAGAACCTTTACGGAAAATGGGGCGGGGTCGGCCACGTGCTGGTCGTCCTGACCCTCTTCTCCGAGGCGGCTCTGCTTGTCGTCGCCGCCCAGGCCGGCTTTCTGGACGGCCCGCGCGTCCTGTCCAATATGGCCGTGGACTCCTGGGTGCCGCACAGCTTCTCGCGGCTCTCGGACCGCCTGGTCACCCAGAACGGCGTCTTCCTGATGGGCGCCGCGGCGATGGCCACGCTCATCTACACGAAGGGCAACATCACTACCCTCGTCGTCATGTACTCCATCAACGTCTTCCTGACCTTCTCGCTGACCGAGCTGGGGATGGCGCGGCACTGGATCATGAACCGCGACACGGAACCCCGTTGGCGCAGCCAGCTGGCGATCCACGGCACTGGTCTGGTCATGTGCGTCAGCATCCTCGCCGTCACCTTGTATGAGAAGTTCCTCGATGGCGGCTGGGTTACGGCGGTCATCACGAGCCTGACCATCGCCCTCTGCTTCTGGATCAAGCGTCATTACCGCGCAGTAGGGGAAAGAATGCGGGGCCTGGAGAAGATCGTCCAGGCGTCGCCGCTCAACGGCGAGCGGAACGGACCGTCCAGGCTCGACCGAAAAGCGCCCACCGCCGTGCTGACTGTCTCGAGCTTCTCCGGCTACGGCCTGCACCACGTCCTGGCGATCCAGCGTCTTTTGCCGGGCTACTTCAAGAACTTCGTCTTCGTGTCCGTGGGCGTCGTGGACTCAGGGAACTTCAAGGGCAGCGAGGCCATCGGCCAGCTCGAAGCGGAGAAACGGGAGCACTTGGCGGATTACGTCGCATGGGCGAGGCAGAACGGTCTCGAGGCCGATTCGCGCCTGGCGATCGGCACGGAAACGATCGAAACCCTCGAACGGACCTTGATCGAGCTGTCTCGCGAGTTCCCGCGCATGATCGTCTTCACCGGCAAGCTCATCTTCAAGGAACAGCGCTGGTACCAGCCCATCCTCCACGCCGAGACCGCCGACGCGATCCAGAGACGGCTTCAATTCAACGGCGTGCAGGCGATCGTGCTGCCCGTGCGCGTGCAATAACGTCGCGGGCCTGTGATAGGATAACAAGATGCGCGCATATGCGGTCGTTGCCGCCGTCATCGCCGCCTGCACGGGAGTGGGATTCGCGCTGTTCCCGGTGCTGACGTTGACCGACCTGGCTATGATTTATTTGGTCGGCTCGTTGATCGTCGCGTTAAGGGGAAATCGCCGCCCAGCCATCTTATCTTCCTTGCTCGGGGTACTCTGCTTCGACTTCTTCTTCGTGCCGCCGCGCTTCACCTTCCACGTGGAGCATCCGCAGCACGTCGTGACCTTCATCGTGATGTTCGCGGTGACGCTGCTCATAACGCACCTGGCAGTACGCGTCCGCGCCCAGGTCGAGGCGGCCAAGCGCGCCGAAGTCGTCGCTGAGACCGAGAAGCTTCGAAGCTCTTTGCTCAGCGCCGTCTCGCATGAATTGCGCACGCCGCTGACGGCCATCATCGGCTCCGCGAGCGCGCTGCTCCGCAATCCCACTGCAGGCAGGGGCTTGCTTGAGAACATTCGCGACGAAGCGGAGCGGTTGACGCGCCTCATCCACAATCTCATCGAGACCACGCGGCTGGAGACCGGCGCCGCACTGAAGAAGGAGCCCTATCCCATCGAGGATGTGATCGGCACGGCCCTGGAGCGCTGCGACAAGCTGCTGACCGGCCGCCGCGTGGATACGGATCTTCCCGAGAACTTGCCCCTCGTTGCCTTAGACCCCGTGCTGATGGAACTCGTGCTCGTGAACCTGATCGAGAACGCCGCCCGGCATGCGCCGAAAGCCTCGCTGGATATCTCGGCGCGCGAGCGCATGGACGTACTCGAAGTCTCCGTGGCGGACGACGGCCCCGGGCTCAAGGCCGAGGACGTCGAGCACGTCTTCGAGAAGTTCTACCGCGCCAGCGCCGCGCCCGGTGGGGCGGGCCTCGGGCTGGCGATCTGCAAGGCCGTCATCGAGGCGCACGGCGGAACGATCCGCGCCGAGAACCGCCCGAGCGGCGGAGCTGTCTTCCGCCTGACTTTGCCGCGGGGGGACAAGTGACCGCCATCCTCGTGGTCGATGATGAGCGGGCCATCCAGCGTTTCCTCCGGCCCTCGCTGGAGGAGAACGGCTTCGCCGTCATAGAGGCATCCAACGGCAAGACCGCGCTCGAACTTGCCGCGTCGAAGAAACCGGACGTCATTCTCCTGGATCTAAGCCTTCCCGATATGGACGGCCTCGACGTTCTAAAGCGCCTGCGCGAGTGGAGCTCCGCCCCCGTGATCGTCGTGTCCGCCCGAGGCGAAGAGTCCGACAAGATCTCGGGACTGGACCAAGGCGCCGACGACTACCTCATCAAGCCGTTCGGCGTCGAGGAATTGCTGGCCCGAATCCGCGTTGCCCTACGCCACGCCGAGCAAGTCGCGCGCGATCCCGAACCGGTCTACGAGCATGGCGACCTGAAGATCGACCTGACCTTGCGCCGCGTCTGGATGGCCAAGAAAGAGGTCCGCTTATCGCCGCTCCAGTACGCGTTGCTCGCCTCCCTGGTCCGCAACGCTGGACGCGTCGTCCCGCAGAAGCAGCTTTTGAAGGAGCTTTGGCCGGAAGGCGGCAACACCCCCGAGGCTTTACGCATCCTCGTCCATCAGACGCGGCATCGCATCGAGAAGGAGCCCGTTCGTCCGCGCCACCTAAAGACCGAACCCGCCGTCGGATATCGTCTTGAGGCGCCGGACGAATAGGCCCACGGCGAACTGACTAGCCATCGGTTCACCCTAACCTTGACAAGGGGCGTGCGAGGCGGTCGTCATCGACAAGGCCATTCTCTCGCTTCTCAAAATCACAGGAAACACCCCTTTGGAGATCACGACCGATGGGAAGAATCTCGTCATCTCCCCGGTCTCCGATCCCAAGAAAGCGCAAGAAGTAAAGAAAGCCTTCCAATCCGTCAAGAAGCGATTCGGACGCGCGTTAAAGAATCTGGCGAGTTAAGAGTCGCCGAGATTCTTGACACTCCCCGAGATCCTCGATTTTCACGAAGAACTGATACGTGATTTCGGGGGAAGTCCTGGTATCCGTGACTTGGGACTACCACATCGCCCAGAATCATCCGTTTGTGGACGGAAATAAACGAACGGCGTTCTCGTCCGCTCTGACGTTTCTTGAGCTAAATGGATACGCAGTCATGGGGGGAGAGGCCGAGTTGGAGGCTGCGACGCGAAACATCATACCGGCCCAGGACAGAAATACCTTTAACTGCAATCTGCTATAGGTAATTCTTACCGCATCCATCCCCAGACTGGTCACAAAAGTGGTCACTTTAGATTT
>CXWL01016839.1_pt1 | contig 68320 bp, 54 predicted proteins | sample 590931 | NCBI WGS metagenome assembly CXWL01 (sample SAMEA3498368, study PRJEB10139) | groundwater metagenome | biome: water well; material: biofilm material | place: Germany | collected 2015-04-27 | reverse complement strand
GGGAAAACGCAGAGCGACCATTCCTTGCGCGGTACCGGATAGTCCGATCACGCCAATGATGTCGGGGGGATGAACCCCGGAGATTTTGTGCTCAGGATCACCGACTTTCACTTCCTTCCCGAGCATATTATCAAAGATCTCGTGGATCGTCTCGATGAAAGGGTTGATATTTATGGGGTCCACCGTTCACTCCTTAGTTGAGGCGCTTGTTGACGTTAGCATCAGTTCTTTTGTTATTGGGTCGATGGAAGCGACAAGAGGCCCGAGAAGAGCATCTCGAACTTCCTTATGGGTATCAGCTACGCGCAGAATAGTTCCGGTATTTATTTGCTTTTCGATGATAATAGTCGCGTCTCGGTGGGCTTGCATAAGGGGGGCAAGTTTTTTTCGGGTTTCGGTAAGCTCATCGTAGCGACTTCGCGCTTCAAAAAGTTTGAAGCCGGATTCGGTCATTGCTTCTTTCTGCTTGTGATTCAATCTGGATCCCATCAGCTCGAGTTTTTTGACTTCAGATTCGAGTTTGGTGATGACATCTTTGAGCGTTTTTGCTTCTTCTGTTGCTTCCCGAATACTATTCACCACCCGGAAGTCAATTCCGGCGATGAGAATGGTTCGCGTTTCGGTACGAGCGCCGGCCTCGCCGATATGAATACCGGTCGCGGCCATGAGATCACCACCCCGGACCTGGCCGGGACAGATCAGATTGCCGGTCGTGTGAACCGAGGAATCCAGAATTTCGGACTCTACGACTACGTCGCCTTCACACACGACTGTCGCGTGTTCCAGATATTTTGCGTGCAGGTTGCCCTTCACAATTATTGTTTTCCCTGCGGCGCTACTGATTCCTTTGTGCGCGATGAAATTCCCGCCGCACTCGATATCGGCCGCGCCGATAACATCGCGCACCTCGATATCCCCGACAGTCTTTACTTTGAATTCCGAGTCGATGCCACCGTTGATCACGACAGAACCGGAGTGATCGATATTACCCGAGGTGGGGCCGACACTACTCGGAACCTGATAAACATCATTGACGACAATACTCTTACCGTCCAATTTCACGCGGCCATTACACTGCGCGCTAAAAATGCCGGTCGCTTCGTCGAAAGTTACTTTTGCACCTGCGCGAAAATCTATTGGCTTGGGTTTGCTAGGGGCTATCACGGCACCAAAGACATCGCAACCTTCTCTGCCCTGTACCGGTGGGATTGCTTTCGCGATTATCTGGTCTTTTTCAACTGAGGGGGTCGCGGCTTTGCGATGATAGTCGACACATTTCGTTTCCGGATCAACGTAATAGCCAGAGGCAAAGAACTCTTTAGCCCACTCAAGTCGGGCATCGACGGGCGGGATCGGCGCAGTGCCACGCGCGATGACCAAATCATCAACTGGTAACACGGTAGCGATCACCTGCTCCAGCATTGATGCCAAAAGGTTTATGTCCAGAGGCGCTGTTACTTTCTTATTATCAATCTCAGCTTGAATTGCCTCTACGGCATCCGGCCGAGCGGCGAATTCAGGAGTAATAGTCAGCATGACTGAGAGGCGGTCGGGCGCCACTTTCAGAGGTACGCCACATAGCGCGCTTTCGACTTTTTCGCTCGTTGCCGTTGTCATGCCATTTCTCGTTTCAGTTTCTCTCAATCAATCGGTGTCATCATTGGGCGACTTAGAACGCCACCTGAAAGTTCATCAAGAATTCGTTATTCTTGATCGCTGTTGTTTGCTCGCCGTTGATCTGGTAGTTCAACTGAATCAACGTGTACTTCTTATCGATGAACAGATTGGTGCCGATAGTAACCCGGTTGGTGTTGTCACCGGTAGCTACGATGCTTGGATTGAACTGCTCATAACGGGTTGTAATCTGTATCTCCTGAAGAAACTTCGATGCGGTCACAAAGGTGTGACTGCCAAAGAGATACCAGCCCTCTTTACGGGTGGTTCCGACTTTTGAACCGATGTACTCGGCTTCAATGACATCGTGTTTCGATGACCACGCGACCGATCCGCCAGAGGTATTGAGTGATTTCTTTACCACTCCGGTGTCATTAGTCTTGCCATAATACCAGTTGGGAGCCAGAGTGAGATGTGCTCCAATCTTGGTCACGGCGCGGAATGAGAGATTCTTGTCCGTGTTAGCGTCGGAAGCGTTCGCGCCGGAACCGTTGAATGCGCCAGTAACCAACTCGACGCCGGAAGTTTTTGAGAACTTGGCTCCATAGCGTACCGACATACCAATGTCATGAGCCGGGGCAAGCGCGGATGCCAGTGACGGCGTGACAAAGGGCATCGCAGTAGAGGCGCGAAGGATGTCGGCGCTGAACGGGACTTTGTATTGTCCGACTTTGACTGTCCAGTTCTTGTTCGGAGAAAGCGAAAGAACGGCGTCGATCAGTTTGGGTGATTTGGCAAATTCACCTACAAAATCCAATTTGGCATAAGAGTTTACATCGCCACTGAGTCCAAGGCGAGCGCGCTTGGAATCAAAAGTGGAGCTTTTTGAGATGCCGGTTTTACTATAGAACTGCTGGTGCACGAAACCTGTGAACTGAATTGTACCATGTCCGGCAGTTGTGGCATTGACGGCCGGTTTAGTTGCCGCTTTCTGCTGTTCGAGGGACTGATTGAGAGTGGTTACCAACGTCGCGAGCTTATCCAACTGAGGAGAGCTTCCCACCGGAGCGGCGGTAACGTCGTCAAGCGAGGCAAGAGTTTTTGCGGCCTCGGCAGTTTGCCCTTTCAACTTCGCCAGTTCCGACTTGAGATATTCGATCTCCGTGATAATCGACGCCATTTCGCTGGCGGAAACCTGCGGTTTGTTTTCGGTCACGGCTTTGACCGTTCCCTGAGTTGAGGGCTGTGAATTAACAGCAACGGCAGTCGGGGCGGTAGTCAAAGATTTGGCAGTAGCTTCAAGAGAGGCCATTGCCGCGTCGAGCTTGTCCGAATGTTGGTCGCTCGCTTTGACCGCATCATGGCCTGTAGTTGCTACTGTCGGAATTATAACTGTCGGAGTCGGCTGTTCGACCGGAGCAGTATGTTCGACAGGTGTTGCCGGGGTAGCATGTTCGGCTGGCGCTAAATGATCCACGACAGACGGTGCTTCAACGGGTGAGGTAGAGGCAAATCTTGCCGTAGGTTTAGTTTCATGTTTGGTTGCAGGCGTCTTACCAGAAACAAATTCGGCCTGATGAGGGTGATCGCCGAGCCACTCAACTGAACCGTTGTCCAGATGATAAAGCGCTCCCTGTACTGAGAGCTTACCCGATTTTGTGAGGGCGCGAACCAGTGGGCTACGGCTATAGAGTTCTTCTATCGAGTTCCACACATTGGCTTTAATGGCCGCCGGAACAAGGTCTTTTCCTGTTAATGTCGGATTGTCATGAGCGGCTTTTTCCACGGCTGGTTTGATGTTGTCCACCAACGCAGAGATTGAACCAGAAAGTTCAGCTCCGGTTGCAACAGCTGTAACTGCGCCGCAGGCGGTATGACCTATGACGAGTAACAGAGGCGTTCCCAGATGCGCGGTACCGTATTCAACAGTGCCGGTTTCGTCTACGTCAGCCACGTTTCCGGCTACGCGAACTACAAAAACATCGCCAACGCCTACGTCAAAAAGTTCTTCAACCGGAAGGCGCGAATCCGAGCAGGTCAAAATCGTGGCGAATGGATGTTGGGCCGCGACAAGGTCGGCTCGGTATTTTGTGTCCTGATTGGGGAAAATCTGTTTATGTTCGGTGAAGCGTCTGTTGCCGTCCTTGAGCCAGTCGAGCGCCATAGTGGGAGTGATACCATCGGGGGCTTCGACGTGCGAGACATCGGGGAGAGTACCGGACGCATCCTGATGATGAGCGGTTTCAGGGGTTTCGGTCTGAGTCTGCGGGTTAGTCAAAAGAGCGGTCTGGTGAGGATGAGGGCCTAACCATTCAACCTTGCCGTCTTCCAAGTGGTACATTCCGCCGTAAACTTTGACAGCGCCTTCGACGATTTTTCCGCGAAGGATAGCGCTTCGGTTAATCAAATCTTCAATCGACTGCCAGACATTTTCAACAGTCGAGGCAGGGACGAGGGCGGCGCCCTTAAGTGTTGGATTTTGCTTTTGCGCTCGTTCAATTGCCGGACCGATATTGTCCACTAACTGTGGTATCGAGCCGTGGACTTCGGCGTCGGTTGCGACGGCAGTTACGGCGCCGCATTTGGAATGTCCGAGGACGAGTAGTACCGGTGTGCCAAGATGGTCTACACCGTATTCAATAGTGCCGGTTTCGTCAACATCGCAGACATTTCCGGCAACGCGAATGACGAAAAGATCGCCTATCCCTTGGTCGAATATTTTTTCAACAGGAATGCGCGAGTCCGAACATGTAAGAATAGTCGCTTTGGGATGCTGGGCTGGAGCTGTCTCGCTCAGGCGGGCTTGATCCTGACGCGGGAACTCTGACTTGCCTGAAACGAACCGCGCATTTCCTTCTTTAAGCTGGCTCAACGCCTGAGCCGGTGTTACTGCTGGACCGGCATGAGACGGGGCAGGAGCAGGAGTTGACGTCTGGCTGTGCTGAGGTGTCGTCTGAGGCGAAGCATGGCTCGCGTCTTGATTCGGCGACGCGCTCAATGAAGCGCTCACCATGACCAGTATGCTGACAACACTGATAATCAGCTTTGTCTTGCGCAGGATGTTTGTAAACATGTTTATATTTCCCTTTGGACTTTTCATATTCTAAGCCAACGCCAGCTCTCCGGTTGTTGACTCAGCCATCGATTCAAGTGTAGAGAAATCCGCGTCTGTAAGCACCTTGTCGATGTCCAACAGGATTTTCACTTCGTTCTTGATCTTGGCTATCCCAAGAATAAACGCCGTTTCGTCATGTGAGCCAATCTTCGGCGCGTCCTCGATCTGGTCTTGATTGATATTCTGAACTTCGGAGACGGCATCAACCACGACACCCATCATCATTGTACCGACCACAGTTGACATGTCGACCACAATGACGCAAGTCTGTTCGGTGTCTGGGGTTGTGTCCATGCCGAAGCGCAGTCTCAAGTCGAGTACCGGAATGACTTTACCACGAAGATTGATTACTCCGCGAATAAACGAGGGGGTTTTTGGTATGTGCGTGATCTTCATGAGTCCGATTATTTCACGGACCTTGAGAATCTCGATGCCGTACTCTTCAGCGGCGAGATGAAAGGTCAGATATTTTCCACCCTGGGCTACCGGTTCTTTTGCGCCGGAATCAGTTTTACCCTGAAAATTTTGTGCTATCGCCATTTTCTACATCCTCCTGTGGACGTTTCTATCCGTTTCAGTTTCCCCTAGTTAAGCTGTAGTTCCGCGACCGGGTCGTCAGCTTCGCTCGTTTCCATATTCTCAATATCTAAATTATTGTCCGATAATATTGGTTGAGGCGTTACGACCGAGTTACCAGCGTCGCCCCCTTCAATGCCATTAGCCAGATGAATCAATCCGCTCACGTCGAGGATGAGACCCACTGTACCGTCGGAGAGAATGGCGCCGCCTGAAACCCATTTTTGTCGGCTGAATAGCGGACCAAGATTCTTGATGACTGTCTGTCGCTGGCCTATTAGTTCCTCGGCGACTAAGCCGATGCGGCTTTCATTATCCTCAACTACAACGACGATACGGTCTCCGTCGTTATGTCCAGTAGACAATCCGAATGCCTGAGACAACCTGACGATTGGGAGCATTGACCCGCGCAGATTGATCATTTCCTGACGGCCTCGGACGGTGAAAATTCGTTCCGCTTCAAGATTCAAGGATTCTATTACCGAGAGAGTAGGCACGATATAGCGTTCTGTTCCGACGCGAATGAGCATGCCGTCGATCATAGCCATCGTCAGCGGGAGTTTCATGGTGAACTTAGTGCCCTGCTGGCGAACAGATTCAATTTCGAGGTGGCCACGCATGGCATCGAGGTTCTTCTTGACGACATCCATCCCGACTCCGCGGCCGGAGATATCGGTAACCTGTTTCGCGGTTGAAAATCCAGGAAGCAATATCAGATTGAATATTTCACGTTCCGTGAGTTCGCGAGTTCGATCCAGCAGATTCTTTTCGCGCGCTTTTGCGAGAATCCGTTCAGAGTCCAGTCCGCGTCCGTCGTCTTCGATTTCGAAGTGAATATTTCCCCCGCGATGATACGCGCGGAGCCAGACATGTCCTGTTTCTGACTTTCCATTTGCCACTCGTTCATCGGGCGTCTCGACCGCGTGATCAACTGAGTTGCGAATCATGTGCATGAGCGGATCGCCAATGTGTTCAACTACGCTCCGATCGACTTCGACATCTTCGCCGGACATCAACAATTCAATTTTCTTTCCTGATTTGCGCGTCAGGTCGCGTACGGCGCGGGCCAATTTCTGGAATGTAGCGCGCACGGGAACCAAACGCATTGCCATGCCCATTTCTTGGAGCTCACGCGTGATCTTGTTCAGGTGGGAGACATTCTTTGCAATCCGGGGCGGGACTAACGCGAGGAATTCTTCGTCGTGTCCTACCATGGATTCAGCGATAACAAGTTCACCGATGGTGTCTACCAGTTTATCCAATCGCTCGGTGTCGATTTTGACGATTTCCTTAACGGCGGTTTGAACAGGGGCGCTTTCCCGCTGGGCCATGCGCTGATCTTTGAGGGCGTGGGCGACCGCTTTAGCGTCTACTACGCCTTGCTTGACGAGAGTTTCGCCAATGCGCTCGCCGGGCTGTTGTTTATTAGCCATCGCGCCATTGATTGCGTCTTGAGTAGTGACGCCCATATCGACCAGAATGTCGCCGACCCGCCCAGGTGTCGGATTTTCGATCGGGCCGTCCGAGCCGGAAATAATGCCCTGGAGTTCTGCTACCAGTGGTTTCACTATAGCTGTACCATCTACGGAACCGCCTGTTTTTAGGCCTTCTTCCGCCGCGGAGAGCAACTTGCGCAATCCGTCAATGGCGGAGAAAATGACATCGGCGGTGCGACCCTCAATGCTCATTGTTCCCTTGCGGACCAAATCAAGAAGAGTTTCTGATTCATGTGACAAAGCAGAAATGGGCCGAAGTTCCAAAAATCCGGCGGCTCCTTTGATGGTATGAAAGCCGCGGAATATCGCATTGATGGTGGCATCATAGTCGGCGCCGGTTTCAATATCCATCATTTTCTGTTCGGCGGTCAGACAATGATCCCGGGCTTCGTTAATAAACTCGGCGATAAGAGAGGTGTCCGCTCCCTGAAACTGCATGGTCAGGTCGCCAATCTCTTTATGGACGATGGGAGCCCGGTTCTTTGATTGTTCTGAATTTGAAGAGATATCTGAAGATGCCGACTTCGGAGGTGTCGCCGAATTTGATGAATTCAATGATTGCGAAGCTTTGAGTTGCTTTTTTGATGACGGCGACTTTGAATCTGTCGATAGCTCCGGCTTAAGATGTTCCGGAAATGAGGTTGAGGACAATTCTCGGCCATCACGAATGACTGCCTGAAGCCCGACTATTGCGTCGCTCACTGAAGACAGAGCCGAAGTAACATCCGGAACTTCGCGCATGATGAGTTGTTCGATTAAGTCAGCGCACTTTTGCGCCACTGATGAAAGAGGCAAATGATCAGTCTTGAACGAATCGCGCAACGTTTCAAAAATATCATGCAAAGAAGCCAGTGACGGCATATTGCCAGGGTCGAGCATGACCAAAGAAGTTGCCACCGAGTCGAGTTGTTTTTCTAAAGAGTTCATTTGTTTCTCTTCTGCTCCAGATCCGTTTGTACTTCGTTTTGTCACTGCCTGCCCGTATACCTTGCCCGCTATGAGCTATCCACAAAAATTCAACCCGTTAAAATACTCCCCTTATGAATCGCGTATGACTGAATAGTTTCCCTCATATGCTGGTCTATTTCGGGAGCTAGAGGGGGAACTTTAGCAATAGGAGCCAATTGGCTGAGAGATTATGCAATTATTGAACAGACAAGGGAAAGTCATCTGCCACAAGTGAATAATTGCCCCGAATACTGTTTCACCGGTGAAACAGTTGGCAGAAATGACAACTGGGCAACCTCTTGCGGCGGCTTTCCGATGTCGGTAGATTGGTTTGCAATGAACCCCTTTAACCTAAATACTTTTGTGATGGTGAATTGCCTTGCTAATCACTCGTTTCTAAGGATATGATATGAATTCCAACTTCCACTCAATCCTTCCGACCTGCGTCGAATACGCCCCGTATTATGCGTCATATATTTCACGTGTTCCGACTGGGGACATTATCGAGACACTTGCCAGCCATCAGGCGGATACCGTGAAACTCATAGTTGGCATTACCTCTGAGCAGGAAGAGTTTCGCTATGCTCCTGGCAAATGGACGACAAAGGAGGTAATTGGTCATGTTATCGATGTTGAACGGATATTCGCCTATCGGGCGCTCCGTGTCGGTCGGAATGACAAGACACCACTGCCGGGGTTTGAAGAAAACGATTACGTGATCTTTGGGAATTTCGAGAATAGTAAGATCACCGATCTGGCGCATGACTTTGAGCATGTTCGTACCGCCACCCTCGATCTCTTGCGTCAGTTCACCGCAGAGGCGTGGCTGAGGACCGGTGTCGCCAACGCCTTTGATATCAGCGTGCGGGCAATTGCTTGGATGATCGCAGGTCACGAATTGCACCACAAAGAAATACTGCGTAGCAGGTACCTTAAAAGATAAACATATTCTGAAGTGGAAGAATCGCCTTCAAATGCATGGGCACTACGGGTGTACGAAATATTATGCACGAAATACAACAACTCATATCAGGATTTGAAAAATTCCGAGACCGGTACTATGAAGGAAACGACCGTCTGTTTGATCGCCTCAAGAACGCTCAGTCGCCGAGTGTCTTGGTCATCTCCTGCTCAGACTCTCGAGTAGATCCGGCAATATTGTTGGATGCAGATCCGGGTCAATTATTTGTTGTTCGCAACATTGCCAATCTGGTTCCACCGCGAAACGCCGACGGCGGTACGCACGGTGTCAGCGCGGCGCTTGAGTTTGCGGTCTGTGTTCTCAAAGTGCGGCACATTATCATATTGGGTCATTCTCAGTGTGGCGGTATTCGGGCACTTCTTGATTCAGCATCGGGGGAGTTTATTACTCAGTGGATGAATATTGTTCGTGCAATAAAACCGACAGGTGTAGGCGACCACGAGCACGATGCACGCGAATGCGAACAACAAGCCATCCTACTGTCACTGAAAAATCTAATCACTTTTCCCTGGATTGCTGAACGTGTGAATCAAGGGGGACTGATGTTACATGGCTGGTATTTCGATATCGCCAGCGGGCGGCTCGAGGGTTATGATCATATGTCGGAGCGATTTGAAATATTCCGACAGACGGGTGATTGATTTGGTAGTGGCTCCGCGCTAGCGGGGGTCGCGACCGCGCATAGTACTGATGCAGATTCTGCGTTGGGTTCGGGTCAACTTGGTATCAAACTTTCCAATTGCTCAAACCATGTTTTTAACTATATTACCGGCATCCTGTTGGGCCTGAGTGTATTGGGCAATTTGCGTCAATGCCGCCGGTCCGGCGAAATTCTCGATTCGATAACACATCTCTACTTCAGGAGAAAAACTGGTGAAGAATCTTAAAATGTACACATTGATACTGGCGATCGGGTTGTTCTGCCAATTTTCGCAGGCTTTTGCTATTGGTCAGGGATCGACTGTCGTAGCAACTTCTGGGTCGATTTCCACAATGCGTCCGTTTGCCGGCACTTTAGAAGTGGTCGATGACGCAAGTCTTCGGGTTGCAGTTCAACCCACCATGTTCTCGGCGATGCAGACCGGCTCTCAACATCAAAGGCTTGAGGTCCCTCTCTCCATTTCACGAAGAGTGGTTCTTGATTTGGAAAAATTTGAGGTGATTGCGCCGGATGCCCGTTTTCTCATTGGCGGTTCGGGCGGTGATATGCCACTGGATCGCCCGCAGGTTCAGCTCTTTCAAGGTTCGATCGAGAATGAGGCGGGGACGTTCGCGTATGTTTCAATTACCCCCGACGGCGTCATCAATGGTTGGATTGACGATGCCGAGGGCAAACAGTTTGTTATGACCACAAAATCCATAGCTCCAGAAGACGGAAATTCGTATCTGTCGGTTCGCCAATCCATCGGTGGCGCGGCGCCCGATGTTCCATTTTGCGGTGTTCAGGCGGATGGGAATGTCATTGAATCGCTCAAGCGGGAGGCGTTGCGTCTGTCGTTCACCTCCTCTGGCCCGAAACTCTCTCGGGTCGGCATTGAAGGAGATCAGGCGTTTGTGAATCTATTCCCGACCGTGGTCGGAGCGCGCGATTATCTCGTACAACTTCTGGGTGCGATCAGCGCAATATATGTGCGCGATATGAATATTCGTCTGACGCTGGCATACGCCCGACTGTGGCCGTCGGGGGGAGAGCCGTTCGGACCATATGATATCGGACAATTTCGAGACTATTGGGTGACTCACTATGACACCACAGGATTGAACATCATCCATTTGTTAAGCGGCAAGCGCGATATTAACGGGTATGCCGGCATTGCCTATGTTTCAAATACTTGCGACGGGTTCGCGTTTGGAATCGACGGATATATCAATGGCTCGTTTGCCGCGCCTGTCCGATACCCAGATAACGGCAACTGGGATATAAACGTGTTTGCCCACGAGATGGGACATAACCACGGCACATATCATACCCACGACGACTGGCGGTATGCGCCACTGATTGACAACTGTGGTAATGGAACACCCGAGCGCGGCACCATTATGAGCTACTGCCATACCCATGCTGGATATGCTCGCAATATCGACCTGCACTTTCACCGGAGAGTTGAACAGTTGGTGACTTCGATCATCGATGCCGCCGCTTGCCATCCGTACGACTGCAACGGGAACAATAGAAACGACAGCATAGATATTGCGCTGGGGTTTTCAGCGGATGACAACGGTGACAAGATTCCGGATGAGTGTCAGGACTGCAATGGCAATGCCATTCTCGACCCGACTGATATTCTCAACGGCGCCCCCGATATTGACGGCAACGGTATTCTCGATGTCTGCGAGTCCAATTGCAACGGTAACGCTCTACCCGATCACTACGAAACTTGGAACGGCCTCGCCGCGGACGATGACGGCAACAACCGTCCGGATGCCTGCGATCCTGATTGTAACAGTAACAGCACGCTCGATTTCAACGAAATCAAAGCCGACATGACTCTTGATATCGACCGCAACGGCAAACTTGATGCTTGCCAGGACTGCAACGGCAATAGTGTGATCGACTTTGTCGATCTGGCGTATGAATTTGATGTTGTCGTATGTGACCCGTCGGCTAACGCGCTGAGGGACTTTAATGCCTTAAGCGGTGTAAGCGCTCGCGTGATCACCTCGTTTGTATCGACACCGGGACAGACCGACATCACAACTGCTTCAGATGGGAATGCCTATGTCGCTTGCATGGGATCGGGAGCCATTCAAAAGATGGTACCTGCAACTGGCATTACCAGCAATGTGCTGACTGGACTTTCCGGCCCGAGCGCGATCACGTCCCACTCACCGTCGAGCGATCTGTTGTTTGCCGAACAAACCGGCAATCGCATTCGAAGGATTACTTCAGCCGGAGGAGCTGTTTGGTCTACCAACTTGGTCGCTCCACACACCAGCCCGACGGGTGTGGTGATCGGGCCGGATGGGAATCTCTATGTCACGAGCAGTGGAAACAACGCTGTGTATCGATACAACGCAACCACCGGCGCGCTAATTGGACTGTTTGTTTCTCCCGGTTCAGGCGGGCTGAATGGTCCACGCGGTATGATGTTTCTTCCCAGTGGCGATTTGTTGGTCTGCAGTTACACTTCCAACCAAATACTGCGTTACAATGGGACAACCGGAGCCTTTGTCGGGCAGTGGAACGACGCCTACGCGATATTGAGTCCATACGGAATCAAGCAAGGTCCGAACGGTAATGTGTTCGTTACCCTCTTGAATGGCACTCAGTATAGAGTATATGAATACCTTTTGAGTGGGCGTGGTTACCGGCCATTTGTCCGGGGAGCCAGTGGACTCACCTCAGTTGGTGGGCTTACTTTCCTGCCACAATCGGCAAACGACCTTAATGCTGACTTTATCCCCGATGCCTGTCAGGGCGGCGATCTGGATGGTGACGGCGTAGCTGATTACCAAGACAATTGCCCAACCACACCTAATCCGCTCCAAGCTGACTCAGATGGTGATGGTGACGGCGATGCCTGCGATAATTGCTTGCTTTTTGCCAATGCTGATCAACGCGATGTCGACGGCGACGGCAAAGGCGATGTGTGCGACAACTGCCCAGCAGTCGCAAACATCTCACAAATCGATGCAGATGGCGATGGCCGCGGAGACGCTTGTGACAATTGTCAGGGTATCTCGAATCCAACTCAGGAAGACAACGACGGCGACAATATGGGAAATGTCTGCGATGTCTGTCCGAACGATCCAGCCAATGACGGAGACCACGACGGTTTTTGCGCCGATGTCGACAACTGTCCTTCTGTGTATAATCCCGGTCAGGAAGACAGCGATCATGACGGTTTTGGTAATGTCTGCCAGCCGGAGACATTCGACACGGTTTACACTAACTGCACTAAGTTGATTGTCAGCAGTCGCGGCACGTTTGGTAACCGGGGTAATTCGGAATTGGGTGCGAATATGGACTACGCCGCGGCGGGTGACTGTGCCTCCACCTATCTGTATGACGGTTCAGTGATGATCATCGATGCCTCCGCGCCGACAAAGACGATCACCAACGGACTGCACGGTCAGGACCAATTTCTGGGAGTGATCGGCGGTTCACTCACCATACCGACAATCGATTCGGGCGCTTTCGACGTCTATCGGTCGGGCGCGATGAAAACCGCTAACGGCAAGGTGATGATCGAAAAAATTTGGTATGCACCAATTCAAGCCGACACCTGCGCCTTTGTCATACAGTGCATGAAGCTGTATTCCGCCGATGGGTTGTCCCATCCTAATCTGGTGATCTCTGAAATTGTTGACTGGGATATTCCGGCCGCCTCCGGCTTCAGTAACACCGGCGGGTTCGATGTTTCCACTGATTTGATTTATCAACGCGGAAGTGGCACCGGGTGTATTGACGACACTCGTCGTTATGGCGGATTGGCTCTGCTGGGTGTCAGCAACAGGGGAGGTTGTATTGATACGACGGCTTCCCTTCACAGCGCCCTGACAGAAGCCAACTCATCGTATCTGTTTGGTCCCAGCGGTCCCGATCCGGAACAGATGTATAATCTGACGCTTCCTTCCGGATACAGCGCGCTTGCAACAAATACCGATCAGTTCAGCTTGATTACCTATGGGCATAACACCACCATCGGCATCAATGACACGATGTATTTCTACACCGCTGTTACCAGTGTCCGCAATGGAGCTTCGTCGGCGGTTATCGCCAACAATGCCCGTCAGGCAAGAAGTTGGTTGGTCAATCATCTGCGGCCTGTGTGCGCGGGACCGAGCTGTTGCGTCGGTCTGACAGGAAATGTTGACTGTGATCCCTTCGACGGCGTTGATATCTCGGATTTATCGGCCCTGATTGACAATCTCTATATTTCATTCACTCCGCTCTGTTGCCCCGACGAAGCCAACTGCGACGGGAGTCCGGGTATCGATATCTCTGACTTGACATGCATGATTGATTACCTCTACATATCGTTCGCGATGCCCCAGCCATGTCCGTAGAGGGGAGCTTGTAGACTTGATTAGAAAGTGCCGCATCGGGTTCCTGAGGCGGCACTTTCTATTTTGGGAGTGATCAGCTCTCGGACAAGTGCATCCCGGCAATCCAGCCGGTGGTCCAGGCGTTTTGGAAATTGAAACCGCCGGTGACGCCGTCAATATCAAGAATCTCCCCGGCAAAAAACAAACCCGGGCAGAGTTTACTTTGCATCGTCTTGAAATCAACTTCTCTCAAATCGACTCCGCCGCAGGTGACAAACTCCTCTTTGAACATTCCCTTGCCGCGAATCGCGTACTGACCCTGCGTGAGCTGGGCAATGATCGCGTTCGTTTCCTCTTTAGAGAGATGCGACCAGATTGTTTCGTCGGATACCCCGACAGTCTCGATGATTCTTCGCCAGAACCTCAAGGGAACAGGCAAGGCCGTTTCTGTTGAGATATATTTCTTGGGGTTTTGCCCGCGATGATTTAGTAGTTGTTGGTGCATCTGCTCGGTCGATAACCAGGGCAGAAAATTGATTGTCAGTTTAGCTTGGTAATTGCAGTCATGTAATATTCGCGCTCCCCAGGCGGAGAGCTTGAGAACAGCCGGACCACTGAGTCCCCAGTGGGTAATTAATAGAGGGCCGCACTGCTCCAGTCGGTTTCCGGCATTGTTTTTCAAAGTTAGCTGAACATTGTCGAAGCTGATACCGGCCAACCGATCAAGACGATTATCTGAAATCTTAAACGTGAACAGAGAGGGGACACCTGTAATTATCGTGTGCCCCAGATGTTCGGCAAATCTGTACCCCTGATGCGCGCTTCCAGTTGCCAATAATACACGATCAAATAGCTCGCTCGGTCGGCTGTGGCATTCGATTTCAAACGAAGGCCCTCCTTCGTTCAGATTCTGCCTTATCTCTTTAACCCTTGTTCCCAGCCGAATCTCGATTCCGCGTTCGCGGGCTGTGTTTATCAGGCAATCGGCAATGGTTCGGGAATCATCGGTTATCGGAAACATGCGGCCGTCGTCTTCGGCTTTCAATTTTACGCCGCGAGATTCAAACCACTCGACAGTATTTCTGGGCTGAAAACGGGTGAACGGCCCGAGAAGTTCTTTGTGTCCTCGCGGGTAGCCTTTCACCAGTTCGGCGGGGTCGAAACAGTGGTGAGTGACATTGCACCGCTCGCCTCCTGAGATAAGCACTTTTTCGAGTGGCTGTTGGGTCGCCTCGAAGATGACTATTTTGGCCGAGGGGTTCTGGGCCGCGGCGGTGATAGCCCCGAAAAACCCCGCCGCTCCGCCTCCAATAATTGCTATTTGCATAACATAGTATCGTTTGTGCGGGCCTTCAGGCCAAGTCTGAACTGACGATAGTAGCTACAATTCAGCTGTCACTCCCCCCTTGACAGTCCGCTCCAATCAGATTACTTTCTTCCCCGATTTCCGGCTAGCCCGATATCAGGGCCAATGTCAGAACCGAATACCTAAGACTGATGATACTGAACCAAAGGCACCTGCGCGCAAAAAACGACGGAGTTCTTGTTCTCGAAAACGGGTGTGTCTTTTACGGCTGTCGGTTCGGCGCTATCACTGATTCTTTGGGCGAGGTGGTCTTTAACACCTCCATGACCGGGTATCAGGAAATCCTCACCGATCCCTCCTATGCCGGCCAGATTGTGGTTATGACTTATCCACAAATAGGCAACTACGGCATTAATCCCGAAGATGATGAGTCCCGCAAGCTCTTCCTATCCGGCCTGATCGTCAAAGAAGCCAGCCGGACCGCCTCAAATTGGCGTATGCGGCTGACCCTGCAAGAATATCTGGAATCAAACGGCATTCCGGGGCTGGAAGGGTTCGATACCCGCTCTCTTGTGGGCCAGCTACGAACCCACGGGGCGATGCGAGGGATTATCGCGTCATCGGCTGTTCCGACCGAGGAGCTTTTGGAGCGGGTTACTCACCACCCAAGTATGGCCGGATGCGATTTGGCCAGCACCGTGACCAAAAATGAACAATACGGTTGGGACGAGACGTCAGTTGCTCTCCCTTCGTCGCTCTGTCAGAACCGAAATATTGCCACGGGCGATCGGCTCAAAGTTGCGGTTTATGACTACGGCGCAAAGTGGAATATCCTCCGGTCATTAACCGAAGTCGGCTGTGATGTTACAGTTGTTCCGGCATCGACAACAGCCGCTGACATTTTGAATATGAAAGTCGACGGCGTCATGCTGTCAAACGGTCCCGGTGACCCCGACCCGCTCCGGTATGCGGTCTGCAACATTGAAAAACTGATCGGTCGGGTGCCGATATTCGGCATCTGTTTAGGACACCAACTGCTCGGTATTGCGGCAGGGGGGAAGACCTACAAACTCAAATTTGGTCATCGCGGGGGAAATCATCCGGTGATCGATTTGGCCACGCGCAAAGTGGAAATCACGTCGCACAACCACGGTTTCGCGGTTGACCCGGATTCACTACTTGAATCAGAATTCGATATTACGCATATCAATCTCAACGACCAAACCTGCGAGGGGCTACGCCTGAAAAACGCCCCGGCTTTCAGTGTGCAATATCATCCCGAAGCCGCTCCTGGCCCGCACGACGCGTTATATTTGTTTGATCGTTTTGTCGACATGATGCGCGACTGGAAGGGGGCGAAATAACTATGCCCCGCCGTACTGATATCCGCCGCATTATGATCATCGGCTCCGGTCCGATTGTCATCGGTCAGGCCTGCGAGTTCGATTACAGCGGCACACAGGCAACCAAAGCACTCAAAGCCGAGGGATACGAGGTTATTCTCGTCAATTCAAATCCAGCCACGATCATGACCGATCCGGAACTGGCTGACCGAACATATATTGAGCCGCTTACTGTTGAATTTTTAGAATCGATTATCGCGTTAGAACGCCCCGACGCGCTGTTGCCAACAGTCGGCGGGCAGACGGCACTTAATCTCGCGCTGGCTTTATCTCATGCCGGGGTACTTCGCAAATTCAGTGTCGAATTAATCGGCGCGCGCGAGGAGGCAATCGCCATCGCCGAAGATCGCGAACTATTCAAACAGGCGATGACCGAAATCGGACTCGATGTCCCCCTTAGCGTGCTGGTGTCGGAGCTCGAATCCGCGATTTCATTTGCTGAGATTCACAATTTTCCCGTCGTCGTGCGTCCCTCGTTTACGCTTGGCGGGAGCGGTGGCGGAATTGCCTACAATCGCGATGAATTGGAGCAGATTGTAAGGAGAGGGCTTGCACTCTCACCGGTGGGGCAAGTGCTTGTCGAAGAATCTCTCCTCGGCTGGAAAGAGTACGAGCTTGAAGTCATGCGCGACCTTCGCGATAACGTGGTGGTCATCTGTTCCATAGAGAATTTCGATTCGATGGGAGTGCATACCGGCGACTCGCTCACCGTTGCGCCAGCCCAAACGCTCACCGACCGTGAATACCAGCGGATGCGTGACGCCGCCGCGGCGATAATGCGCAAAGTGAGTGTCGATACCGGCGGGTCAAATGTCCAGTTTGCCGTCAATCCGGCTAATGGACGGATGGTGATTATCGAAATGAACCCGCGTGTCTCGCGTTCCTCAGCGTTGGCTTCAAAAGCCACCGGATTTCCCATCGCTAAAATCGCCGCCAAGCTGGCAATTGGGTACACACTCGACGAAATACCGAACGACATCACCCGCAAAACTCCAGCCGCCTTTGAACCGGCGCTTGATTATGTGGTTACCAAGATTCCCAAATTTGCTTTTGAAAAATTCCCCGGCGCTGATGCCACACTTGGTATTCAGATGAAATCAGTCGGCGAGGTGATGGCCATCGGGCGGACATTCAAGGAGTCGCTGTTCAAGGCGCTTCGTTCACTCGAAGCAGTCAAGCCATTCCGGCCGGGCCCGATGTCGCGCGAAAAAATGGCCAAATTTCTTGCAACCCCAAATGAGAATCGTCTGCATTTTATTGTCCACGCGCTCGATCTTGGCTGGACTGTTGAAGAAGTCAATCGGCTTACTCAAATCGACCCCTGGTTTTTAGATCATATTTTGCAATTTGCAGAGCTTCAGCGCGATATCCGGGGACGCGCCCTATACAAAATCGACGACGACACCCTGCGAACAGCGAAAGAGTACGGTTTTTCCGATCGACGCCTTGCCTATCTCACTAACTGCGAAGAATTCGAAGTTCGCGGGCGAAGAGAAAAATCTGACATCCGCCCCGTTTACAAACGGGTAGATACTTGCGCTGGAGAATTTGAATCGTTCACGCCATATCTCTACTCTACTTACGAAGAAGAAGACGAAAGCGAACCGACATCCTGTCGCAAAGTTATGATTCTCGGTTCCGGACCTAACCGCATCGGGCAGGGGATTGAGTTTGACTACTGCTGTTGTCATGCTTCGCTTGCTTTGCGCGAAGATGCTGTTCAAAGTATCATGGTGAACTGCAATCCTGAGACAGTCTCCACTGATTACGATATTTCCGATCGTTTGTATTTTGAGCCGCTTACCTTGGAAGATGTTCTTGAAATATACGACAGAGAAAAACCCGACGGAATCATTGTCCAGTTCGGTGGTCAGACGCCGCTCAAATTGACCAAGCCGTTGGCTGAAGCGGGTGTGAAGATTCTTGGCACGCCACCGGAGTCGATTGATTTGGCGGAAGATCGCGAACAATTCGCCGCTCTGCTTGACCGCCTGTCCATTCCTCATCCAGAAGCTTCTATAGCCCGTTCGATGCACGAAGCCCGCGATGCCGCCCAGCGGCTTGGGTTCCCGCTTTTGGTGCGACCGTCGTATGTGCTGGGTGGACGAGGCATGGCGATTGTCTACAATAATGAAAAACTAAGTTCCTATATGGCGTCAGCTCTTGATGCCGCTCCCGGCCAGCCGGTGTTGATAGACAAATTTCTTGAAGATGCCTTCGAAATCGATGTCGACGCTCTCTCCGACGGTGAACAGTGTATCATCGCCGGGATCATGCAACATATCGAGGAAGCCGGGGTGCATTCCGGCGATTCCTGTTCGGTCATGCCTACGATTATGATCGGCGAAAAACATTTGACCGAAATTCGCGAGGTTACGCGCGTATTAGCCCGTGAACTGAAAGTTGTAGGCCTCATGAACATCCAGTATGCCATCGCAGAAGGCCGCCTGCTTGTTCTCGAGGTCAACCCACGGGCTTCACGAACTGTTCCGTATGTCGCAAAAGCCACCGGAGTGCCTATCGCCAAAGTTGCTACCCGACTGATGCTCGGGCAAAAGTTGAGTGAGCTTGGTTTTACGAGTGATCTGGTTGTCTCTCGCTATTGTGTGAAAGCGCCGGTCTTTCCGTTTGTCAAATTCCCCGGAGTTGATCCAAAATTGTCACCTGAAATGAAATCAACCGGCGAAGTGATGGGCATCGACGAGGATTTCGGTGTGGCCTTCTACAAAGCTCAGCTTGCGGCCGGACTCAAATTGCCGACACAGGGGAGTGTCTTTATCAGTGTCAATGGTCGCGATAAAGGAAATGTCGTTCCGATTGCCCGCAAGTTCGAAAAACTCGGCTTCGAGATTGTCGCCACGCGCGGCACGGCGACAGTTCTTTCCGCTTGCGGCGTAAAAGTGCGCGAGATTCCAAAAGTAAGCGAGGGGCGCCCTAATTGTGTCGATGCAATTCGTAACGGCCAAATAGCGATGGTCATAAATACGCCGCTTGGTGAAATGTCGCACCGCGACGGCTGGGCGATCCGCACTGCCGCCATACAACATCAAGTGCCCTGTATTACAACGCTCTCAGGCGCATCGGCCGCGGTCGACGCCATCCGCGCGATCAAAGAGCGCAAGCCGGGCGTGACCTGTCTGCAGGATATGCACGGGATAGGCTTGTCGTCGAAGGCACTGATCGGTTAAACCGCTCGATTTTATACGAACTGCCATGTGATTATCTTCAGTTTTGTGGGTGGCGGCAGTCCTCGTCCGCCACCACTAAGAATATGGCGGGCCAGGAGGATCGCTATCCACGGAAATCAGAAAACCGGTCAGTATCAAAAATTCCAGACAAATCCAACAAACGGCACACCCGGAAAAACGACGTCCGCATCCAGTGCAGTGAAGAACGCCAGGTCGGCCGCCATCCGTTCGCCGAGAAATCTTACTCCATAAGAAACGACGGGATCATCGACCCCCGGTAAAATCCAATTTTCGCTCATGAGCGACAACCGCCGGGCCACGCGGGTCTCACCACCGATCATTATCGCTGGCTTGTCCGCCAATTCGCCGTCGGCAAAACCATACCCGATCCCGAGCGAGACACTGTGGTTCTCGGAACCGAAGGTGCCTGTGCCGCACAGTAGACCTACCTCATGGGCGTCGCCGTCATCCCAGGCATCCGGCGTACGGAATATGATTGCGGCTATCGACAAATCGACTGCTGGTGCCGCACGGAACCCAAATCTCGGCATGGCGTACAGGAGCTGATTATCAAAGCCTAAGCCGGGAAAGAGGGACATACCACCCTCGATAGTGAACTGGTTTGTTACACCAAACGCGACCGAAGGCAGAAATATGTAGATGTCGCCGAAATACCCCTGGCCTTTTCTTAGCGTTCGACCGGTCGGCCAGAAATAGAGTCGTGAGCGGTTTGGATTTGGAAACCAATGCTTACCGTTTTTTATCTGCGATTTCTCAACTTCTTTGATCTGGCGCACCAGGGCTTTATTGATGGTCGATTTTCCAAGCGGGCCATCGAAAACAATCGTTGATTCATCGACCTCGACAATCCGCCCGACCAGTGTTGATCCGTCGTGCATGGTGATCATCTGGACTTTGTTGGAGTCGGGGATTTTGAAATCTGTTTCGGCGTTCGCAACTGCGGCAATTACAACAACGAGACAGAGAGTGAAGATGATGCAGATAGTAATTCGCATGACAAAGTTCCTTTCACAGGAATAGTCGCAAGGGCCATCTTAGTGGGTGGTGGCCGTCCTCGTCCACCACCATTAGAAACTTAAATATAGTATGTGCGAGCCATGATGTCAAGAGTTTTGTGTGCGATGAAGATTGAGTGGGGGGCGGCCGTCTTTGTCCACCACCATTATGGAAGATGGCGGGCCAGGAGGACCGCCATCCACGGAAACAAGTCTTGCGAAGCGAGAGGTTCAAGTGTCATGTGTGCGATAAAGGTTGTTGTACATCGGTTAGGTCCTTCACCCCGACCCCCGACATTGCCAATCCCGCAAAAATGAACAGCCCCCCAAGTGCGCTCTTCAACACAAACTGTTCTCCCCCCAAAGTCCACGCAAAGACCGCCGCGAACACCGGCTCAAAAGCAAATATCAGAGACACCCGCAGGGGAGAGGTCAGTTTTTGCGCGAACATCTGAATGACAAAAGCTGACAGAGTAGGAAGTATCGCTAGAAAAACTACCCAGCCCATAGCCGATGATGTTACCGCGAACGATCGGCCGGTTATCAAGCAGGTAACAATACTAATTGCTCCGACGAACAAAAACTGCTGGCATGAAATCAAAAGCGGGTCGGCGCCAGCTTTCATATACTTGTCGGAATACAGCAGGTGGAGCGCATATGTCATGGCAGAAATCAGCGTGAGCGCGTCGCCGGTGTTGATCTGTCTTAGCCCGCCGGTCAAAACCCAGAGTCCAGCCAGGGATACGACCGAGGCGATCCACTCCCACATAGTTGGTTTGCGCTTGAAAAGTGTAATCAGAAAAATCGGAACAAACACGACAAACAGTCCGGTGATGAATCCAGAATTGGAGGCAGTGGTGTAATTAAGTCCGATCGTCTGCGAGGCGTACAACAGCCACAAAATGACTGAAAGGAAAAGTGCTTTCGGCCAGTGCGGTAATAACGGGCGCCGTCGAATCGCCAGATACGTCAGCAAAATTCCACCGGCAATTAGAAACCGATATCCGACCATCGTCAGGGCATCTATCCCCGACAGCGCATCCTTGACGATAATGAATGTCGCCCCCCAGATGGCGGCGGCATAGAACAGCCCTAAATCGGCGATTGTCTCGGTGCGGCGGGAGTAGGTTTTTGTATTCATGATTTGGAATTACTAAACCACAAACAATGGCAATTAACCAACCGAGTCAAGAAGGGGAGTGAAGTGCTCTCTAACTGATTTGGCGTAGGTCACTCTCGTCTTCGAGGGTGACAGTTGAGCGAGAGGAACGACATTGTCAACCCCGAAGACGGGATTGACCTACAAAGACTTAGTCATTGCTATTGCGAGAGTCATTGTTTGCTGTCGAAGGCCACGAACAGGTCCCTGCGAACAAAAAGCGCCTGAGAGTAGTTGGTTCGCGCTGGAGAGCAGAAAACTTTCACAAGACGGTATCGGTTAAAGCGCGTGTCAGCTGTCAGGCTTTTTTTGAACGGGTCCAAACCGTTCGCCGTTGAGTCGTAGGAGGTCATAATTACCGCGCCCGCGTTACGATCAAAGAAATACTCTATCTGATCTCTTTCAGTTATGCCTTCGCGCGTCAAATACGTGTCATTCAACCGTCCAAAGTCAACTGTCGCGAGTTTGGAATAATACGGAATTGCGCCCGCATCATATATGACTATAAGCCACTCCTGTTTGGGAATAATGTCTGCCAGGTATTTACCTGCGGTAATATGTTCGTCGATCAAGAGCTGTTTGTACTCACTAGTGAATGCGATTTCGACTGGGAATTGCTGTACATGATATACCAACTGGCAGGTACACAGCACGATGGCGCTCACCGAGACAAACCAGGCGCGTAGCCACCTTTTCCGCTCCACTGAAACGAGGGTTTCGAGAGCGAAATCGACGATTGCCGCGCCTGTCAGAAGCAGTATGGGGTAAAATGGCACAAAAAACCGATGGGAAAAATTCATAAGAAGATGCGATCTAGAGTATTGAAGAGCGCAAATCGAAACAAAGATCAGGCCGATGACATAAATAACCAACTCTGGTCTAGATTGTCGGGACCTTAGAACTTCTATGATTTTGTTTCTCGCTCCAATTGCCACGGCGATTGCGGCAAGAGAAACAGATGCTACAGGAAGGCGGAGCATCTGTTTGAAAAATCGAAGGACATCGTCCACACTTTCCGACGAAACTGAGCCGCCAGTGGCTTTGGCATAGTAGGTGTTGGGGAGGAACTGGTCATAATAATGCCATCGCCAGAGGAAATAGGTGAGTGCTGGAATAATGTAGAATAACAACAGAGGGACAAGCAGAGTGCGTGTCTGACTCGTGTGCCGTTGCCAGAGAAACGCCAGAACAACCGGAATGCAGACAATGCCGAGAGCGACGCCCTCGGGCCTCGCCAGTCCGCACAAATACAATAACACAAGAAATACACGAAACTGATTTGGTGTTGGGCGCTCGGTTCTTAGCAACGTAAGCATCGACAAGAGACAAGCCAAAATCAGCCAAGAAAACAGAGTGGTTTCAAGTCCGCTGAATGCGTTGGTCCAGACAAAAGGGGATGAGATGAAGAGCGTTGTAACAACGAGTGTGACGATCGGGTTCAATTCGCAAGACCGGCACCAACGGGCCAACCAAATACATACCAGCAACAGGCAGGTGAAGCCGATCAGATGGCCACCCAGCGTCGGGATCACACCCAGTTTGTAAAGACCCGCGATCAGCAGAGGCAACAAAACGCCAGTGTACCCCTCAACCGGTGGTTGGCCGACGTTCCAAGTTAGTTCGCCGTAATCAGCTAGATTTTGGGCATATCGGTAAGTGATGTAGGCATCGTCCACCGTCCATTTTGGAAAGAAGATGGCAATTGACACTACCATCGTCACGATGGTTCCCGCTGCGATTCCTACCGCCAATCGTGCAACATGAAATGAGCGAAAAACCAACAGGCCTCCCGTGCCTTCGTAGCGTGTACCTGGCAAATCGGTTCAACAAACATCAAACATCAGTTTGTTTTCGGACAGATAAACTTGGTGTACAGTATATTGCAGACGGGTTTTCCGAACAACATATTTTTTACAACAGCATGAAGGTGTCAGAGCTGGACGTTACCACTCATGACAGCTCTTGCAGTCCTCACGTTTGACTTCGGTCTTCCCGTGCGCAGTTGTTGAATGACAACTTGCACAGGCCAGTTCAGCATCGGAAATATGAACAGTGTGGGGTAGTTTCCGACCTTCCCATGTGACCGTCTCTTTCGGAGGCATACTCCCGTGGCAGAATGTCTGGCAGGAGTTTTCCAGCTTGAGACTTTTGCCGCGGTCAGGAGGTTGATATCCGGGGTTGGCCTGCTTGATGGCCGCTTCGACTCGGTCGCCGCTTGCGTTCAGCAGATACAGTCCATACTTGATATTGTGCGGCAGATGCCCTTCTCGTACGAAATCATAATTGTACTGAGTCGTATCGAGCGCCGCTTTGGCCTTTTGAGCCGAAGTTGAATTACCTAACGATCGTACCTGCTCTGAAATTTCTTTCAGATAAGAACTATATTCACTCAACGCCGTCTGAGAGCCGGAACGCCAGTTGTCGAACATCAGATCGTACCCCTTACCATGACAGGTGACGCACGATGCCCGCTGGGCCTCTTTTCTATCCTGCGCCGCCATCGGTTCGCCCTGCGCGGTAATGTGGGTGTGACAGCCGGTGCAACTTACCTGCGCCGCAAACATCTCGCTTGGCATGTCGAGCGAGTCGTGACCGCCGATTCCCATATACAATTGCTTCGGACGGTTGTGCTGGCGAAGGTGACAGCTCTCGCACTGAATATCAAGCGAACTGACCATTTCAAAATTGCCATGCTCAATATCCGAATGACAGCTATAGCAGTCGACCCCATTGGTCGTAACATGAATTTGATGCAGTTCTTCGCGGGTGTGTTCCTGACGCAACCGCTCGACATGGCAGGAATAACAACGGGCCTCTGGCACCGCGCCGTCACCTTTGACTATTTTAGTGTGGCACTGTTTGCATTCTACTTTCAGCGACAGATACGGCCCGTGATCGAATGCGAATCCTGCATGTTGAACGGTATCCTTCGGCATTCCGTGGCAGGCGTCGCATCCGGTGATCGCTTCTCCCTGGCCGGCATCTTTGAAGTGGCAAACAAAACAGCTTTTTTCGTTGACGGCCATGTGTCCTTCTGAGATTTCCTGATCATATTGTACGATCTGATTATGGCAGGAGGTGCACCGTAATTTTTCGCCGCGTAGGACTTTTTCCAGATGCACTTTATGGTCGAAGATGATTCCCTTCTTGAATATCGCTTTGCCTTCGAGCACGCGAACCTCGTGGCATCCTGAGCTTAGGCAGTTTTCGTCGCGCACGTTTGATTTGGGACGCGAAGTATTGGTCCCGGTCATGTACTTGAGAGCCGAGATAGTCAGCGCAGTAACACCATAGTCATGACACTTTACGCATGTTACATCGGCATGAGAAGATGCCTTCCAGTGTCGGACATACGGTTCCATATAGTGACAGGATTCACAGAATCCGGCGCGGTAGGTTTGCCATTTCATGAAAAAGCCGATCAAGAGAAGTACGGCTAACACTCCGACGAATGTAACCAGAAGCGTGCGGCGATGGTCTACAAACGTCAACCCCAGGTCTTTGAAAAATGCAATCACGGTTTGTTCTCCGTCGGCGGTAGCTCTTGTTCGCTCTCTGTCAGTTTCTCTCGCTCGGCGTTGATGATCTCAGCATACTCAAGCGGGTGGTGGTGTTTCATCTCGCTCTCAGATAGTTTGCCGTGCCACCAGACCCAACTCATCGGGAAGACATCGGGATTGAAATGTACGTTGTAAAAGTGCCAGATGATGATCGCGAGAGTTGCCAGCAGGCCTTCGTCGGAGTGTGCCTCGCGCGCGATATCAAAAATGTCTTTGGAAAAATTCTCCTTAAACCAAAGTATCAGTCCCGAACCGATCATAATCACCATGCCCCAATAGACCGCCCAATAATCAAACTTTTCGATGAATGAAAAACGATTGAACTTCGGTCCCGCGGCCCGCCTGCCTAAGAAAAACATGATTGTTTGAAATCCGTCTTTGGCGTCCTGAAGTTTTGGAATCATCAGGAAGAAATCGCGCCGTCCAACGCGCGAGACGATGATATAGCCAAAATGCCACGCGCCGACGATAATCAATCCAACTGCGGCAATTCTGTGAATGAGCGTTGAGTTTTGGATTCCGCCAAAGATATCAAGAATTATGAATTTGGAAATGCCGAATGACGGGAACTTAAGCGGGATGCCGGTAACAATCAGGAGGATTACACTGAGAAGCATGAGCAGATGCTGAGAACGAAAGTTCTTTCCGAACCGGACAAACATTCGCTCACCTTCGATTGTTGACGCAATCTTTTCTTTCCTCTTAGAAAATCTGGTAACCGCCTCCGAAAATGCCACATTGGCTTCAAACTCAATCCGACCGGCTACATCCTCTGAAAATTTCTTCAGTTCTTCGGGCTTGGTTTCAGGATTGATGAGCGGCCGGGCGCTTTCAACAATCTGGTTGCTGAGTTGTTCGGCCAGTTTCCGGCGTGAATTGTTGAGTCCTTTGATGCGATTCTCCATAGGTGTCAGTGGGTCGCGCGGGATTGTTTGGCACGGCGCATCAAATCAAGCATGATGAATACAAACAGCCCCGCCAGTGTGCCAAACGTGAGGATCGTGAAAAACTTCGTAATGTAATATATCAATCCGGAATCTTTGTTCTGCGGATCGATATGAATTTTGCCGGTGGCAAACTGGGGTGTTGCTTCAGGATGACAATCATTGGTTCCACAGGTGGCAACTATGTTTGCCGGGTTGATTGAAGATTTCGGATCGTTGGCCGGAAGTATCTCGTGATTGCCGTGGCACGAGGCGCAATTCGCCACGGTTATATTCTGCATCTGCTGGGCGATTCCGTGAAAGGAATGCTCGAAAGTGGCGGTGCGGTCGGTCTTGATGCCGTATTTGGCGACCACGCCGACCGGGCCATGACACCCACTGCAGGTATTGGCCACATGCCCCGCCGCCACCGTCGAGGAGGTGTCCGAGGGTCTGCGGATATTATGTTCACCGTGGCAGGACGAACAATCAGGTGCATCGAGATTCCCCTGGGCTAGCGCCAGACCGTGAATCGACTCGCGGAACTTGGCATAAATGTCGATATGACAACGGCCACAGGTCTTGGGAAGGTTTTGTTTGAACATCCGCGACGTGAGCGAATCGTGAGAGAGAATCTCGTGGGCGCCGTGGCAGTCTTGGCAGACCGGAGCTTTGGGATTTCCAGCCACCACTTCCATACCATGCACCGAATGCTCGTACTGATCGTAGAGTTCCCCCTGCGGCGCACCGGTCAGATTTCCCGAATAATGACAGCGACGGCAATTCACATCCTTTACTTCTTTGTGTGGGATAGCAACAACATCAACATGGCAGTCTACACACCCATGTTTGGCGTGAATCGAATGGCCGATCACAGTGGTGTCTATAAACAAACTGATCTTGCGTCCGGTTTCTTCGGTGCGGAATAGATCGTGCCGACCGTGACACACCAGGCACTTTTCAGTAGTCCTCGCCAACGGCGCGAAACCTAATGTCAGGCAGATTATGAATATCAGCCGTTGAAGTTTCATCTCATCGACCAGCCATATCTGTACGCTTTATGCGACGTTTGTATTCAAGAACGCGATACATGACAAATCCAAAAATCAGGAGCGTAATGAACCAGATATAGAATTTTCGGACAAAGAACTCCCCACCTGAGCCGGGGTCGGTGGCCGAGGTATGCACTGAGGCTTGCGCAAAATCAGCGGGAAGGTCCTTGTGGCATTGCCCGCAGGTCGATTCGATATTCGCCGCGTTGATCATTGAGCGCGGATCACTTTGCGGAAAGATATTGTGCACGCCATGACAAGAGGCGCAATTGGCCACACGCGTGTCGCCGAGTTCACCGGCGGCGCCATGAAAGGATTCCTGAAAGGTTGCGATTCGATCCGGCTTTAGCCCAAACCGCGCGACAATTTTCTCCGAGGCATGGCAATCCGAGCAGGTTTTGGCGACATGGCCAGCCGACACCCGAGAGGTTGTATCTGTGTGGGGGCGGATATCATGTTCACCATGACACGAGGTACAAGTCGGCGATTCGAGCACCCCTTTCGCAAGAGCGTCGCCGTGAACCGATTCGCCATAAGTTTTCGCAATCGCATGATGACATTTGCCACAGGTCTGCGCGATATGGGTCTTGTAGACAGGGCTTTCCGGATCATCGGCTGGCAGGAACGAATGAGATCCGTGGCAATCGACACAAGCTGGAGCAGTCTGATTCTCTTTGACCAGTAATGCGAACCCGTGAGCAGATTTTTCATATGCCTTTATAACCGCCGGAGTGGGAAGTTTTTCATTTTGTGCCGTCACCTTCTGATCCTCGTGGCAGGCGATACAGAGTTTGACTGAATTGACATGATTGGTCGGAGAGTTGTCGTCGGTTACCGCAAGAACTTCGTGACCGCCATGACAGATCACGCAAGTCGGGAGTTTTTCGATACCGGCCTCGCGCCCCTTTACATGAGGGGACTTATTGAACCCCTCGGCCTCTTCTTGGTGGCATCGACCACAGAAGACTATTCGATTTCCCTTGTGGCTGGTATTAGGATCGACCGTGTGACAGCCGATACAGGCGATCGTGTCATGTACTGAAGCACTGATCGCATCCGGATTGATGACTTGCGCTTTTGGATTGGCCTTGTGCATAGTGGCGCTATGACAATCCAGACAAGCGGTATCCTGACCAAAGGCGCCTGCGGCGCAAATGGCGATGGTCGCAATGATGACCCCGATTTTGATCACAATTCTACTCCCGGACCATGAGATTTTTTTCACAAACTCCCCTGAATATATCGGAATTGTCTCCTCTGGCAACAGAAATCGAAGACGGAATAGGTTATAATACAATACGAAAAAGGTAGGAATTGATTTGTATGAGACGTTTGGGGAGTCTTATGTAGATCAGAGCCTCACCCGAAGGAGTCTTGCGACCGGATGGTCGCACGGGGGCGCCCGAAGGGAGAGATTTCGACATTCTTCACATATTCACTGACAGAGATTGTGACCGATGATCCGTAGATTTGCACAAGCAAGCAAATGTCACCCCGGCGAAGGCCGGGGTCCAGTCTTATTCTTGATATGTGCTACGTCTACATAATGGTCAGCAAGCGAAACGGCACGCTCTATGTTGGCGTCACTGATGATCTGGTCCGCCGAGTCTGGCAACACAAGCAGGGTCTCGTCGAGGGGTTTAGCAAACGATACGGTTGCAAGCTCTTAGTTTGGTACGATTCTACGGGCGACATTACTGCCGCCATTCAGCGGGAGAAACAGATCAAAGAGTGGAAGCGGCGATGGAAGCTCCGAATTATTGAAGAAGCGAATCCTAATTGGAATGACCTGTACGATTCAATTGTTGCTTGATTTACGGGAAACAAGCAGGACTGGATACAGGCCTCCGCCGGTATGACAGAGACGGAGGCATGTTTGGTCCGAATCTCAATGTTGTCACCTCGACCCCGCCTGTCGCCCCGACGAAGGTCGGGGTCCAGTCTTATACTAATCGCTCTTCTTCCAGGTCACGTCTTACCTTCGCCTGCTATTTGAAGGAGAAACAAACAGGACTGGATACCGGCCTCCGCCGGTATGACAACAACTGCGCCCGATTCAATGATCTGCGATTCTCATTGACAGGAACCTATGTGATATGGTATGACTAACCTACAATAAGTCGCTAGTAGCGGATGGTACATATGTAAGGCGTGGTTGGCTTATCTCGTATGACCCACAGAAGGGGGCGGAAGGAAGGACAATGACAGACTCGGCGCAATTCTTTCCAAATCTTGAGTCCAGCCGACTCCACCTGAGGCAACTCAGAGATGGCGATGTCGATTTCATATTCCGGCATTTCAGTAATCCCTTCGTTACAGAATACTTGATGGACGAGTCTCCTGTCACGGAACTGTCAGAAGCACAGGCCATTATTGACTTCTACAGAGATCGCGACTCAATGTCTCGCAACCGATGGGGAATAGTGACGAAGAGTGATGATCAGATTATTGGCACTGTAGGCTACCACAAATGGGTCAAGAAATACTACCGTGCAGAAATCGGGTGTGATCTGAGTCCGTCGTTTTGGGGGCAGGGGATAATGTCAGAGGCGATGCGCATAGCCATCAATCATGGTTTCAAAACGATGGGTCTGAATAGAATCGACGCTTTAGTCTATGTGGAGAACGTCCGATGCCTCACATTGCTGCGAAGATTGGGGTTTCATGAGGAAGGGAGGTTGAAGGATTATTTTTTTCTGAACGACAAGTTCTACGACCATTACATGTTCGCTCTAATGAAGCGGGGATGGGGAGGTTGAGTAACTGCAAGCGGTTGTGGGGAGTCCGACAAGAAGAAGCAAGCTGGCCGGCTGATCTTTGAATCTCGGAGAGAAGATGGCGGAACCAGAGGCAGTTCTGCCAATGAACCTTAATGAGGTGTTGCACTTCGTCCGTGAACTTAGGCGACCTAAGCCAACCTAAGCCACCCCCCCCCTTGTGATTTATTTCTCAAAAAATGTTGACTTTACCATTGGAAATCTCTAAAGTTCTTCCGATAAACTTAATGTGCCTTAAATAGACTGAATTAGTTGATGATCGCATATGTTTGAAACCTTCTTTCCGATTCTAGCCCTTGTCCTTGTAGCCGCAGTTATCGCTATCCTTTTGTCTGGGTTGTCGATTCTGATCGGTCGACGCACCCGGCTTGGAAAGAAATTTCAATCCTACGAATGCGGCGTAGAGCCGGTCGGCTCAACCAGCGACCCCGTCCCTATAAAGTTTTATATGGTTGCTATCTCGTTTGTACTCTTCGACATAGAGCTTGTTTTTCTTCTCCCGTGGGCAGTAGTCGCCCGTGATTTAGGGATGTACGGTTTTTGGGTGATGCTGGTCTTTGTTGCGGTTATACTGATTGGATACATTTATGAATTATCCAGAGGAGCATTGAAATGGGGTTAGAAGAGAAAATCCCAGATTCAATCATCCTGACCTCGCTTGATAAAATGGTCAACTGGTCGCGCAAGCGGTCGATGTGGCCGTTTGGTTTCGGGTTGGCCTGTTGCGCGATCGAGATGATTTCAACTTTTTCACCTCATTATGATTTGGCCCGTCTTGGCATGGAAGTTATGCGCCCCTCGCCTCGTCAGGCCGACCTTATGATTGTCGCCGGGCGTGTGTCTATGAAAATGGCGCCGGTCCTTCGCACTCTTTATGATCAGATGCCTAACCCGAAATGGGTGATCGCTATGGGGGCGTGTGCCTCTTGTGGCGGCGTATTCAATAACTATGCGATTTTGCAGGGGGTTGACCGGATTGTCCCTGTGGATATGTATGTCCCCGGATGTCCGCCCCGGCCGGAACAATTGATTGACGGCATTGTCAAGCTCCACGAAAAAGTGATGCGCGAGTCTCTCAAAGACAAACACGAAGAATGGGGCACGAAGATCGCCTGAGGAAAGGATCCCTCTGCGATTTGATGAGCGAAGCTTACCCGAAGTTTGTGAAAAATGGAACTAGACGGATCAAGCATGCAGGATAAGGTCAGGGGATTTCTTCAATCCAAATTTTCTGAAGCGATTGTGCGCGAAGATATCTTTCGCGATCAGCAGTCGTTCTATATCAAATCGCCTTATCTGATGCCCATGTGTGAGGGGTTGATAGACGCTATGGAGCTTGATGTCAAGTTACTCGCCGATATCACTTGCGTTGATTGGTTAGGGCATCCGATGGTCGAGGCGGGGCGTTTTGAGGTTATCTATAATCTGTATTCACTCTCGAATCGGTACCGCTTTTTCTTGAAAGCGATGTTACCGGCTGAGAAGTCGGAGATCGCCTCGCTCACTCCGCTTTGGAATGGCGCGGGTTGGATGGAACGCGAAGTTTTTGATCTGTTCGGCATTACGTTTATCGGTCATCCCGATCTCACCAAAATTCTCACGCCTGAGGATCTTGAAGGGCACCCGTTGCGTCGTGATTTCCCTCTCACGTACGAGCAACCGCAGTTTTCATGGAACAAAGATGCCCCCCCCGAGGTGATCAAGTGACAGTCGAAAACAAGACCATGAATATCAACATGGGACCCCAGCACCCGTCGACCCACGGCGTTCTGCGGGTGGAGCTTGAGGTGGACGGTGAAACGGTTGTCAAGGCGCGTCCGATAATCGGCTATTTGCATACCGGGATCGAAAAGACGATGGAGTCGATGCTCTACTACAAGGCGCTTCCCTGCACCGACCGGATGGATTACCTCGCCCCGATGTCGAACAATCTCGGCTATTGTCTCGCAGTCGAAAAGCTGATGGAGATTGAGGTACCGGAAAAGGTTAAATACGCTCGTGTATGTTTGGCGGAGTTGTCTCGAATTGCTTCGCATCTGGTCTGGCTTGGCACTCACGCTCTCGATTTGGGGGCGATGTCTATGGTGCTCTATGCTTTCCGTGAGCGCGAGATGATCATCGATATCTACGAGGCCTGCGGTGGCCAGCGGATGATGACGTCATATGTTCGTATTGGCGGTTTGGCGCACGATATTCCGCCCGATTTTGAAGAAAAAGTCCGAAGGGTACTTAAAGTCATTCCCGAACGTCTCAAAGAATACGAGACACTTCTTACCAACAACCAGATTTTCATCGGTCGCACGAAAGGTGTGGCGGTCATATCGGCCGAGGACGCGATCAACTGGTCGCTGACCGGGCCTATGCTGAGAGGGTCAGGTGTCAAGCACGATACCCGTAAAGCCAATCCCTACTCGAGTTACGAAAAATTTGATTTTGACATTCCGGTCGGCGAACACGGCGACGCCTACGACAGATATAAGCTCCGGCTCGAAGAAATACGGCAGTCGCTTCGCATAATCCGGCAGTCGCTTGAAGGAATGCCCACCGGACCATATCGCGCCCATGTACCGGGTGTAGTGCTTCCACCTAAGGAAGACGTTTTGCATAAAATGGAATCAATGATTTTTCATTTCAAGTTAATCACCGAGGGGTTCAAGGCGCCGGTTGGTTCAGTCTATCAGGCGATTGAAAGTCCCAAGGGGGAGCTTGGGTTTTTTATCACCGGTGATGGCACCAATGTGCCGCGACGGGTTCGGGTGCGGCCGCCCTCGTTCATAAATTTGGCGTCGTTGCCAGCGTTGTGCGAAGGCCGGTTGTTGTCCGATGTCGTTTGCGCCATTGGCTCTATTGATATTGTGCTGGGAGAAGTTGACCGATGATTCTGACCGCTGATTCGATTCGCGAAATTAAAGAACGGGCGGCCAAATATCCGCACCGCAAATCGGCTATACTTCCAGCGCTGACTATTGCCTGCCGACAGGTCGGGCATTTGAATAATGCCATTTATCACGAAATCGCGAATGCGATCAATGTGCCGTATGTCGAGGTCGCCGAGGCCGCCACGTTTTATACTATGTTCCCAAAAGAGCCGGTCGGCAAGCATCTGATTCAGGTCTGTCACAACATTTCGTGCGCGCTCATGGGCGCCGATAGCTTGGTTGAGTATCTCGAAAAGAAATTGCAGATAAAAAAAGGTGAGACGACCAGAGACAATTTGTTTACGATAATCTCAGTCGAATGTCTCGGCTCCTGCGCCACCGCGCCGATGATGCAGATCAATCAGGATTTCCACGAAAATCTGACACCCCAAAAGGTGGACAAAATTTTGGAAGGGTTGAAGGTGAAGGGTTGATGTTTTACTCACCGGTCATCACCAACGCCGCCGAGTCAGCCCAGAACGAGAAAATGCACTTGTTCCGGTATGTCGAAGACCCCGACCAGATCAAAGTCGAGACTTTCGAAAAACATGGCGGATACTCCGCATGGCGCAAAGTGCTCGCCGGCATGACGCCTGAAATAGTAGCCGAGACTGTCAAAAACGCCGGCCTGCGTGGACGGGGCGGCGCCGGATTTCCGACAGGTCTTAAGTGGGGATTTATTCCAAAAAATTCCCTTAAGCCGCGTTATCTGGTCTGCAACGCCGATGAATCAGAACCGGGCACCTGCAAAGATCGAGTTCTGATGGAGCGCGATCCACATGGTGTTATTGAGGGTATGGCGATTGCGGCTTTCGCGATCGGCTGTCACACTATGTTTATTTATATCCGTGGCGAGTTCAATCACAGTATCAACAGAATGGAAGCGGCTGTAAAAGAAGCGCACGCCAAAGGGTACCTGGGTAAGAATATCTATGGGAGCGGGTACGATCTGGATATGATCGTGCATTCCGGCGGTGGGGCGTATATCTGCGGCGAAGAAACCGCTTTGCTCAATTCGCTTGAAGGTGAGCGCGGAATGTCACGCATTCGCCCGCCTTTTCCTGCAATCGAAGGACTGTACGCCTGCCCGACTATCGTTAATAATGTAGAGACACTGGCCACCGTGCCGCATATCATTAACAACGGCTCCGAATGGTACCGTAAACTGGGAACCGAAAAATCCGCCGGAACGAAGATTTTCAGTCTGTCCGGTCATGTAAAGCGCCCCGGAAACTACGAAGTTGAGCTTGGGTTCAATCTCAAGAAGCTCATATTCGACCCGAAATTTGGCAACGGTATGTTGGGGGATAAGAAACTCAAGGGTGTAATTCCCGGCGGCGCCTCGACGCCATTTCTGACACCAGACATGATCGATGTCGCGCTGGATTACGAATCTCTGACCGCCAAAGGATCGATGCTCGGTTCAGGCGCGGTGATTGTGTTTAACGAAGACACCTGCATAGTTTGGGTTTTATTGAAGCTGATTCACTTTTTCCATCATGAGTCGTGCGGCAAATGCACTCCCTGTCGAGAGGGAACTGCCTGGCTTGAACAGATTATTCAGCGAATTGAAGATGGCCACGGTCGGCCGGGCGATATTGAAAAAATGGACGAGGTCTGCTCAAACATCATGGGACGGACTATCTGTCCGCTCGGCGACGCCGCTGTCATGCCGATCCAATCGGCCATTCGGCTTTATCGCGATGAATGGCAGTATCACATTGATAACCACCAGTGCCAGGTGAAAACACGATTTGAGTTTAGATAGGGATAGTTGTGGCTGAAGTGACGAAAACAGATACTCCCGCTCCCGCAGTGGATACTGTGACGTTCATAATTGATGGCCGTCAAGCCACCGTAGCTAAAGGGACGACTATCCTTCAGGCGGCGCTAAGTATGGGAATCCCAATTCCGTATTTCTGCTGGCACCCCAAGCTAAAGCCTGTCGGCTCGTGCCGGATGTGTTATGTAGAAATCGAGAAAATGCCCAAACTGCAGGTGTCGTGCGCGACCGAATGTGGTAACGGCATGGTAGTGTTCACCGAGTCGGATAAAGTCAAGCAGGGTCGAAAAGCCGTAATTGAATTCACGCTTCTCAATCATCCGCTCGACTGTCCCACCTGCGACAAAGGCGGCGAGTGCGAACTGCAAAATCTGACATTCGCGCATGGGATTGATGATAGCCGTTTCGAATTCAGCAAACTCCGCAAGATCGAAGACGGGGTCAAGACGACCTTTGACGATATCCGAATAGGCCCGGAAATCATGCTCAATCGCAACAGGTGTATTCTCTGTTACAAGTGTGTGCGAGCTAATAAAGAAGCATTCGGCGAATATGATCTTGGGGCTTTCGAGCGAGGCAACCATACGGAAATCAATTCAGCTCCCGGAGAGCAGGTGGACAATCCTTTCTCAGGAAATCTTGTCGAAATCTGCCCGGTCGGCGCACTCACCAACAGCGACTGGCGATACAAAATCAGGGTTTGGCTGACTCAGCAGGTTCCCTCGGTGTGTGGCTTCTCAAGTTCAGGCGCGAATATTCTGTTCTATAAAGAGAAACACAAGAACACGATTTTTCGCGTGACGGGACGTCGCAATGACGCAATCGATGACGGCTGGCTTTCGGATATTACTCGATACGGATACCAGATAGTGCATTCGCCTGACCGCATCAAAACACCTTTGATCAAGAAAAACGGCAAGCAGGTGGCGGCGACCTGGGATGAGGCGCTTGCTCTTGTCGCCGGACGGTTGACTGAAATTCGTGACAAGAAAGGGTGCGTCTGTATCGGCGGGCTTATCTCGCCATCGCTTGATAACGCGACGCTCTATGCGTTCAACAAGTTTATGCGGCTTGGGATGGAAACCAACAACGTCGATTTCCGCACCGAATATCGCCGCCTTCCTGATTCAGCCGACAATCAGTACGAAACCGTGGCGTCTCAACCGTTCTCAATTGCGGATATTGATTCCTCAGATGTAATCGTCACGTTCGGCTCTGATTTGCTGAGCGAGCATCCCAATGAATATCTGCGCATCCGAAAAGCGGTCCGGTCAAACCATGCGCGTTTTTTCTTGCTCAATCCCTATTCGACCAAAAGCTCCGATGTGTCATCGCTTGAATTGGTGTACAAGATGGGGACGGATGAAATTCTTATCGGCGCTGTTTGTCTAGCCGGTTTGGAATCAGGGGTAGTTTCTTCCACCGAGGCCGATGACCTGAAACGCAAGATTGGCTTTACCTCTGCTGTCGCCGCCTCGTCGGCGTGCGGCGTTGATCTGATTGAAATACAAGCCCTTGCCAAATCGTTGGCCGAGGGAAAGAAAATCACGTTTATCTCAGGCGAATTAGTTACGCGGTCACGCGAACGTGAGGCGATCTCCGCGGCTCTCTGCAATCTCAATCGACTCTTTGGTATAAGCGGGAAGGGACAAATTTCAATTCTCGCGCGGCAAGCAAATTCAGTCGGTGCAGGTCGGTTAGGTCTGTCGCCGCACAATTCCAACTCGCTGGCTTCAGAACTCAAAGCGATCTGGGGGCAATACCCTCAGACACCGCCGATGACTACCGATGCCATGCTTGCGGCCGCTAAGAAGGAAGAACTCGACGCAATGATACTGGTCGGCGTTAATCCGGTGGCGATGTACCCCGATCGAGAGTTTGCCGTTGACGGACTCGAACGACTCGATTTCTTGGTCGCCTGCGATATTGTCGAAACTGCCACCACTCAATTGGCCGATGTTGTCCTGCCGCTTTCGAGTTGGGCCGAGTACGCGGGCGAATCTCTCAATCTGGAAAGTCGCTGTCAGTTGTCTGAAAAGGCAATTGCGCCGGTACACGATTCCCGCCCCGGCTATAAAATTATTGCCGAACTTGCGGACCGCATAAAAACGCCGTTGACGGTTACTGGTTCGTCTATTCAAATAGAAATAGCGCGTTTGTTGGCTCTGAAAACTTGTCCCGATTGGCCCAAGTCATTTGTAGAGGTAAAAGCCCAGCCCGAGGCCGTCGACAACGATTACCCGATCGCGCTGGTGATTGGTGATGACCCGCACCACAGCGGATATTTGACCGAAAAATCCCCATCGCTTGTTGCTTTCTGCGGTGAGGCCTATGTTTCTGTCTCTCCGGATCTGGCGGCGCGACTTGGCGCGAAAACGGGCGATTCGGTGCGTGTCGAATCACGATACGGGAAAATCATTGTGCCTGTTAGGGTGTCAGAGCATATCGACAACGATGTCGTATTTATGCCGCGAAATTTCAGCGCGTCGCCTGTCAATACGCTGGTCTCGCGAAAAACGCGGGTTGACAGAGTGAAACTCACACGAGTAAGTGGTTGATGAATGTTTGAAGTTATCCTCATATCGGCGATCAAAGTCGTCATAGTCGTGGTGGCGGTATTGACCGCCTGCGCTTATGCCACTCTGATGGAGCGGCGTGTGCTGGCCTTTTTGCAAAACCGTGTCGGACCGAACACCGCTGGACCGTGGGGACTTCTGACTCCGCTCGCCGACGGACTCAAGCTTATTTTCAAGGAAGATATTGTCCCAGCCAATGTCGAACGGGTTGCTTACGCCATCGCTCCGATCATTTCTTTTGTGCCGTCATTGCTCGTTTTCGCGGTTGTTCCGTTCACGCGTGATTTTTCGCTCTTCGGCTACGAGGTAACCGGAGTGCTTTCCGATCTCAATATCGCCGTTGTCTATGTCTTTGCCGTGACCTCGCTGGGTATTTATGGCATCTGTCTCGCGGGCTGGTCGTCGGGGTCGAAATATTCACTTCTTGGCGGCATACGGTCATCGGCCCAGATGATTTCGTACGAACTAAGTTATGGCTTGTCGATTGTCGGAGTCATTCTCATAGCCAACACTCTGTCGATGCGCGAACTGGTGTCACAGCAGGATTCGATCTTCAGCTGGTTTATCTGGAAACAGCCGCTCGGATTTCTTTTGTTTCTGACCTGCGCAATCGCCGAGACCAATCGCGCTCCATTTGATCTACCCGAAGCCGAATCGGAACTAGTCGGCGGCTACCATACCGAGTATTCTTCCATGCGGTTTTCGACATTTTTTATCAGCGAATACGCAAATATGATCGCGGCCGCCTGTGTCGGCACGACGCTCTTTTTGGGTGGTTGGCAGGGGCCGTTCTTGCCCCCTTTCGTTTGGTTCTTTATTAAGATATTTTGCTTTATGTTCTTCTATATCTGGCTGAGAGCGACTTTTCCGCGACTTCGTTATGATCAGTTGATGAATTTAGGCTGGAAAGTGTTGTTCCCGCTGGCGCTTTTGAATACTATGGTGACAGCGTTTTTTGTCTTGTGGAAAGGTTGATCAGTTAAGCAGGCGCTGATATGACAGAAATACTTAAAGCCATAGTCAATGTGTTCATCAAGATGCCACAGGGCTTTTTGGTGACACTGAGATATTTATTCAAGAAGCCGGTAACTCTTCGTTACCCCGCCGAGAAAAAACCGATGGTCCCTCGGTATCGCGGTCGACATTTTCTCGAACGTTACGACGATGGCTCTGAGAGATGCGTCTGCTGTGGTCTCTGCGCCGCCGCTTGTCCAGCCGATGCCATTTTTATGGAACCAGAGGAAACCACCAATGGCGAACGCAAAGCCAAAGTGTACGAAATAAATCTGCTCCGGTGCATTTTCTGTGGCTTCTGCGAAGAGGCCTGCCCGGAAGAGGCGGTCTTTCTGGGACAGGATTACGAATTCAGCGCCGATAAGCGCAATTCCTTCATTTGGACCAAAGAGGATATGCTGGTCAAACACCCGCGCAAGGAAAACCCTCTCAAACGGATAATTCGGCGTGTTCGCCGTGTCTATGGAGTTCCGTCCGCTAAATAAATTTATGAATGCAGACTTGTTCATATTTTTCCTGTCAGCGCTGGTTGCTATATTCGGAGCGGTTATGATGATCGCGCAGAAAAGCCCGGTCGCTTCGGTTCTGTATCTCATTTTGTCATTGCTTGCCCAGGCAGTCTGCTACATTCAATTGGGCGCGCTGTTCCTTGGCGCGATTCTGGTGATAGTCTACGCCGGCGCTATTATGGTTCTGTTTCTGTTTGTCATCATGCTTCTCAATTTGCGTGGTCGCGAAGATCTCGGACTGTCGCCACATCCGATGAGTCAACCCGCTAAGTTTGTCCTTACTTTGCTTTTGGTCGCCGAACTAATCATGATTGTTAAGAGCGTATTTATGACGAGTGTGGCTGGCGGATTTATGGCACAGGAAGTGACCGATTTCGGCTCAGTCCCGCAGGTTGCCAAACTACTTTTCACGAAGTATATGTATCCATTTCAACTGACCGGCATCTTGTTGCTGGTTGCCTTGGTCGGAGCTGTTGTTATGGCCCGCAAAGAAACAAGCGCGAATGAATCCGACGGGTCAACCGCAGATTCACCCTCTGGCGAAATCTCTCAAAAGGCAGGGCGGTGATTATGGTACCGATTCCCGCCTATCTTGCTTTGGCCGCCATACTTTTTGGTATTGGCGCCGCTGGTGTGTTGATATCTCGCAATTTGATTATTCTCTTTATGTCGCTCGAACTGATGCTCAACGCCGCCAATCTGGCGCTGATCGCTTTCTCGAAAGCGCTGAATGTCGTAGACGGTCATGTGATAGTATTTCTGGTTCTGACCGTGGCCGCCGCTGAGGCCGCGATCGGGCTGGCGATGATTATCACGATATTCCGAAACCGCGAAACGATCAATATCGATCGTCTCAATCTGATGAAGTGGTAAGGGAAGAGAAATGGCTGAATATCTCTACCTGATCCCGATATTGCCGCTCGTTGGATTTCTGATCAATGGGCTTTTCCTCGGTCGTTTGCCCAAAGCGATGGTGTCGATTGTAGGATGCGCCTCGATCGGGCTTTCGTTTGTCTTATCTCTACTATTATTTTTAGAACTCAAAGGGATGCCCGCCGATTCCCGCGTGATCGAGCAGATTCTTTTCACATGGATACCGTCGGGGACTTTCACCGTCAATATTGCCTTTCTCCTAGATCCGCTCTCGACGGTGATGATTCTCGTGGTCACCGGTGTTGGATTTTTGATTCATCTCTATTCGGTCGGTTATATGGCGCATGACCCCGGTTTCGGCCGCTTTTTCGCCTATCTGAACCTATTCACTTTCTCGATGCTCACGCTGGTGCTAGCTAACAATTTCCTTCTGATGTTTGTGGGGTGGGAAGGAGTCGGGCTTTGTTCATACCTGTTAATTGGATTCTGGTTTGAAAAAAAATCCGCAACCGATGCCGGTAAAAAGGCTTTTATCGTTAACCGCATCGGCGACTTTGGTTTTCTCCTTGGTATGTTTATCGTGTTTTGGCAGGTTGGTTCGCTTGATTTCCGCACCGTCAATCACCTCGCTCCGACAGTGTTTATCGCCGGCGGTGGATTGATTACGGCCGCTTGTCTGCTCTTGTTCACCGGAGCTACCGGCAAGTCGGCTCAAATCCCGCTGTATGTCTGGCTTCCCGATGCTATGGAAGGTCCCACTCCTGTGTCCGCCCTCATCCATGCGGCGACGATGGTCACGGCGGGTGTGTATATGATTGCGCGTTCGAGCGTACTGTTTATGATGGCGCCGGATGCTTTGTTTGTTGTCGCGATCATCGGTGCGATCACTGCCCTATTCGCCGCTTCGATTGGGTTGGCTCAGAACGACATTAAGCGGGTACTGGCTTATTCGACTGTCAGCCAGCTTGGGTATATGTTCTTGGCCTGTGGCGTGGCATCGTTTACCGCTGGTATTTTTCATCTAATGACTCACGCATTTTTCAAGGCGCTTTTGTTTTTAGGCGCAGGATCGGTTATTCATGCCATGTCCAACGAACAGGATATGCGCAAAATGGGCGGATTGAAAAAACATCTGCCGATCACCTACCGAACTTTCTTGATCGCGACTCTCGCCATTGCCGGAATCCCCGGATTGGCAGGATTTTTCTCCAAAGATGAGATTCTCTGGAAATCATTTTCGTCGCCCTACGGAAGCTGGCTCTTGTGGGTGGTAGGTTTTGCCACGGCCGGATTAACCGCATTCTACATGTTCCGCGCTGTGTATCTCACCTTTCATGGAACCGAACGAATGGACTCCGAAACCAAACACCATATCCATGAGTCTCCATATTTTATGACCGTCCCGCTCATGGTATTGGCGGTGTTGTCAGTTGTAGGAGGGTATGTAGGATTGCCCCATATATTCGGCGTCCCAAACTATTTTGAGGAGTGGCTTGCTCCGGTCTTTGCCGGAGGCGCAATCCCGGCTGAGCATGTCCGACTGTCTGGCGGTGGAGACACAGGGCTTGAATGGACGCTTATGATCTTGTCGGTTGCTTTGGTGCTGTTTGCCATTTGGGCCGCCCGGTTTGTATACAAGACCAACACGCAGGCAGGGGCAACCGTTGCCGCAAAATTTCCAACGCTAAAGGGAATACTTCTAAACAAGTACTATATCGACGAGGCCTACGGCGCGCTTATCGTGCGACCGGTGGTGCAGGTGTCAGTATTCCTTTGGAAAATAGTCGACGTGCTGATTATCGACGGCCTCCTCAATGGAATGGCGGTTGTCTGGCGCGAGATCAGCGAAACTTTCAAACTGGCGCAAACCGGCCGTGTCCGGAGTTATGCTACGCTATTTCTGTTAGGCGTGCTGTCGCTGTTGGCCTATATGTCAGGATGGGTGGGAAATGGGCATTGATTTGCTGAGCTTAGTTATTTTTTGCCCGCTTGTCGGCATCGTGTTGTTACTGCTCGTGCCATCGCGATCGCACGATACCATCAAAGGTGTCTCTCTAGTAATTTCTATTGTTACCATGACTCTGTCGTTTGTGGTTTGGGCGCAATTCGACGATGTTGCCAGCGGTATGCAGTTTGAACAAAATTTGCCGTGGGTCGATTCGTTCGGCATCAACTATCATCTGGGGATCGACGGTATTTCTCTTTTGCTGATTGTGCTGACAACGATTTTGAATGTCCTTTGTGTTATCGCATCGTGGAATTCTGTCACGCACGATGTTAAGGGGTATTTCGCCTCAATGCTCCTTCTGACGACCGGCATGATCGGGACGTTCTGCGCGCTCGATCTGTTTTTGTTCTACGTCTTCTGGGAAATCATGCTAATTCCGATGTATTTCATCATCGGACTGTGGGGCGGCCCCCGGCGCGTGTACGCGGCGATCAAATTCGTGTTGTTTACGATGTTCGGTTCACTTCTGATGCTTGTCGGAATCCTCTATTTGTATTTCGCCTATCACAATTTCAGCGGTGAGTATTCTTTCGATCTTCTGCGCATTATGCAAATGCCGATCGCGTATCAGCCGCAGTTGTGGCTTTTCGGCGCGTTCGCGCTGGCGTTTGCTATAAAAGTTCCGCTGTTCCCGTTTCATACATGGCTTCCCGATGCCCATGTGCAAGCCCCGACTGCCGGCTCAGTAATTTTGGCAGGTGTCCTTCTGAAAATGGGAACCTACGGCTTTATTCGCTTCTGTCTGCCCTTGTTTCCTGATGCGACTGTCACCTATATGCCGTATATCTGTGTACTTTCAGTGATCGCAATCATTTACGGCGCGCTGGTGTCGATGGTCCAGCGCGACATCAAGTCGCTTGTGGCATTCTCGTCAGTATCGCATATGGGATTTGTTATGCTCGGCCTCTTTGCCCTGAATATGCAGGGGATGCAAGGGGCGATTCTCCAGATGATCAACCACGGCGTATCGACCGGCGCCTTGTTCCTTTTGGTCGGCATGATCTATGAACGTCGCCACACCCGGATGATTGAGGATTTCGGGGGAATCGCCAAGCCCATGCCCGTGTACGCGACTTTTTTCATGATTGTCATGTTGTCTTCGATAGGTCTGCCGCTCACCAATGGATTTGTGGGTGAATTCTTGATTCTGCTCGGTGTCTTTGCCGCTAATCACTGGTATGCGACATTTGCCGCCAGTGGCGTGATTTTAGGGGCGTGTTATATGCTTTGGATGTATCAGCGAGTTATCTTTGGCAAAATTACCAATCCCGAAAATGAAAATCTAACTGATATATCCATTCGTGAACGGATCACCCTGGTTCCGCTCATTGTGCTGATCTTCTGGATCGGTATCTACCCCTCGCCTCTCCTCAACCGAATAGAGCCCGCTGTTCAGCAGTTGCTGTCGCGATTGTCTGTCCCGAAATTGTCTCAGGTCGTACCTGATATTCAATTGCCTGAATCGAAACAACTCACTCCGAAGAAACCAATAGGAGAGGAAACAAAGTAATATGGACGTCACCATTTACACCAAAGTAGGGTGTCCCTACTGCGCGGCCGCCAAGAAGCATTACGGCGAGATCGGCGTGAAGTACAAGGAAGTCGATGTCCACACCGTGCCCGGTGCAGGAGACAAGGCGATTGAATTAGCGGACGGCAAACGAATCGTACCGGTGATTGTCGAAAACGGCCTGGTAACTCTCGGATTCGGAGGCGGCTGAGGATTCTAAACGATGACGGCGGTCGCCGTCAGTATGGCTGACAAAAAAATATGACTGACATTACGTCTTCGTTAAACATCGATATCGCGATGATCCTCCCCGAGATTATCCTCGTGGCGGCGGCATCGCTTATCCTGCTTGTCTCATTCCACCGGAAGGGGAGCGCGGTGGCAGTTGTGGTTGCCACTCTCGGCTTGGCGGCGGCAATGGTTGTATCGTCGGCTCAATGGAACTCCCCCGGAACCGGATTTTCCGGAATGGTGACGCTCGACAAGTTTGGCGTGATGTTCAAAATGCTTTTCTGCCTGGGGTCTCTCCTTACTATTTTAATCGCCTATAGGTATCTACAGGTCAAGGGAATCGAACGCCCGGAGTTTTACGCCCTGATTTTGTTTTCGACAATGGGCATGATGGTCATGGCGACCACGACCGATCTAGTAGTGATGTTCCTGGGGCTTGAGATCATGTCTGTGCCGCTATATGTTCTGGCGGCGTTTGCCCCGCATTCGGCTCAATCGAATGAGGCAGGCGTCAAATATTTCATCATGGGGGCTTTCGCAACGGCGTTTCTACTCTTAGGGATTGCCTTTGTCTATGGCGCCGCCAAATCGACTGACCTGCGCGTGCTTGTTACCGATTTCGCGTATTTGGAAGCGCGGTCTGGCGGATTCCTATACGCCGGTATCGGACTTATCCTAATCGGATTTGGTTTTAAGGTCGCCGCGGTGCCGTTTCATGCTTGGGTTCCCGATGTGTATCAGGGAGCGCCTACGCCCGTCACGGCTTTTTTCTCGGTTGGCCCGAAGGCGGCGGGAATCGCGGTGATGCTCCGCATATTTATCTTCGGTTTTGGCGCTCTGCCGGGGCTTGAGACAGTCTTCTGGATCCTTGCAGTATTGACGATGACTGTCGGGAATATTCTCGCTGTGCGGCAGGATAATGTCAAACGGATGCTGGCATATTCCTCTATTGCTCACGCCGGATATATACTCGTCGGATTGGCCGCGGGTGGAAATGCTGCTGTTTCCGCCGCTATCTTCTATCTCGTCGGCTATACGATGTTTAATCTCGGCGCGTTTGCCATTCTTACCGCGCTCGAAATGCGACGCGGAGCCACCTGCGAGTTTTCAGAACTTCGGGGGCTTGGCAAAACCAATCCGGTGCTGGCCGTTATGCTGGCGCTGTTCATGTTTGCTCTGACCGGCTTTCCACCGACTGTCGGTTTTTTCGGTAAGCTGTATATCTTCTCGGAGGCGGTAAATGCTGGACTGATCAGCTTGGTCGTTATTGGCGTGCTTAATTCATTTGTATCGGTTTACTATTACTTGCGGGTTATCAAGACCAGTTTTTTTGATGACGTTACCGGTGTGACAATTCCTGCAACCGTATCGCCAGCTATCATGGCGGCGATAATAATCACTGCAATCGGAACACTTCTTCTTGGAATATTCCCCGGCCAACTGCTCGATTTTTCTCGCTCCGCCTTGTTTGGCGGGATGTAAATCGTCGATGTTCTCTATGGTGGCCGTAGCTTGAAGACTGTAAAAAAAATCCACCAGCGTATCATTGCGAGTGTCACGCTTTTAAGTGGCCGAAGCAATCCTCCTTTTGGTATTGGCTTAAGGAGGAGGCGAGATTGCATCGCTTCGCCCGCAACGACAGTTAAGAGTTTTTTCGACAGTCTCCAAGCTGTGGGGCACCTGTGGCACGAAATGTGATAGTCAATTTACAACTGGGTTCGTTGTTTTGAGAGGCAGCGTCAGAGCTTTGGCTACTGTATGCCAGCTGATGTTCATTTTGCGGTTAAGAAACACAAGTGCTTGAGCAATTTGAGGAGATGTACATGCATAATGTTCAACCCGATGGCTACCTCGCAATTCCCCCTATGAAAAAAGGGAGCGCTGTACTAGTACTTCATGCCTGGTGGGGGCTGAACAAAACAATGAGAGCATTCTGTGACCGGCTGGCACAGGCAGGGTTTATGGTGTTTGCACCTGATCTCTATCATGGGAAGGTCGTCGATACGATCGCCGATGCCCATACTCTGAGCCGTGCGCTTGACCCAGACAAAGCCAGAGCCGATATCGCTCAAGCTTCAAAGTTTCTCAGAGAATATGTCGAGACGAGCGATCGGGGTGTGGCGGTGATTGGATTTTCGCTGGGGGCGTATTTCGGGCTGGAGCTATCGATCACCGATCCAAAGCATGTTCATTCTGTAGTTGTCTTTTATGGTACCTGTCCCGGTGATTATAGTAATTCAAGAGCAGAGTATCTCGGACATTTCGCCGAAACCGATCAGTACGAGCCGAAAGAAGATGTCGAGAATACTGAGGCAGCGATAAAGAGGGCGGGACTTCCGATGTCTTTCTATACGTACGAAGGCACGGGGCATTGGTTTTTTGAAGCTGATCGCATCGATGCATTCAATCCTGCGGCCGCGAATTTGGCGTGGGAACGGACGGTGGAGTTTTTGAAGAGGTAGGTGCGGGGACGAGCCGAATTGTCGGGTTTCACTGCAGCACGCTACGCGAAGGCATTTTGGAACGCCGACATACGAAAGGATTTGGGGCGTCATGGAGCAGACGAGGGCATCTGCCGCCCAAGAGAACGCGGTAGATGAGATACCCACCGCGCACGGAACCGGGCCGGGTGGAATCGAAAGTTGTAGGTCAGTCCTTATTAATGTACGAGAGTGAGCTACGAATCACCCCAGCGAATACTTGCCGTTAATCGGCGGGACTTTGATCGGGTACTTGCCTGAAAAACAACCGTGGCAGAATGTCGTATTGGGGAGTGACGGCATGTTGAGCATACCTTCAATCGACAGATAACGAAGCGAATCGACTTCGAGATATTTTTCGATCTGCGCCACCGTCATATTCGCGCCTATCAGTTCTTTGCGGGTGGGCATGTCGATACCGAAGAAGCAGGGCGAGATAATCGGGGGAGAGGATACTCTGAAATGAATCTCCTTAGCTCCCGCCTCGCGGATCATCTTTACAAGCTTCTTTGAGGTCGTGCCGCGTACAATTGAATCATCGACAACAACAACGCGCTTGCCTTCAAGTACGCCCCGAACCGGATTGAATTTGAGCTTTACGTCGAGATCCCGAATCTTCTGGTGTGGGTCGATAAATGTTCGCCCAACATAGTGATTTCTGATAAGTCCGATTTCGTATTTGATACCCGAGGCCTCAGAAAATCCAAGCGTGGCGGTGTTGGCTGAATCCGGAATACCAATTACTATGTCGGCCTCAACCGGATGTTCCTCCGCCAACCGTCGCCCAAGGCGGCGGCGGACTTTGTCGACATTTTCACCGAACACTTTTGAGTCGGGTCGGGCGAAGTAGATGTATTCGAAAATACAATACGCGTGGCGCCTGCTCTTGACAGGGAAGGTTGATTTAAGCCCACGGTCGCTGATTTCGAGCACTTCGCCCGGTTCTATATCCCGTATATATTTTGCCCCTATAATATCAAAGGCACAGGTTTCTGAGGCGACCACCCAGCTCGATCCCATTTTGCCCAATGCCAGCGGGCGAAATCCCTGCGGGTCGCGGGCCGCGACCAGCGAGTCCTCAGTTAAAAACACCAGCGAGAACGCACCCTGACATTTTGAGAGAGCATCGCAGATTCGATCAAATCGGGTTTTCTTTTTCGACACAGCCGCTAGATGCAAAATCACTTCGGTATCTGAGGTAGTCTGAAAGATCGAACCCTTTGAATCGAGGTTATTTTTAAGTTCGACGGCGTTGGTCAGATTGCCGTTGTGTCCCACGGCGAGATTGCTCGACCGATTTGTAATCAAGAACGGCTGAATATTGATAAGCGATGACGCCCCGGTGGTCGAATACCTGTTGTGGCCGATAGCCATGTTTCCCGCAAGCCGGTCAATCGTTTCCGGCTTCGAAAATACCTCGGAGACTCCGCCCATCGCTTTATGCAGATGAAATACGCCGTTATCCGAAGAAACAATACCGGCCGATTCCTGCCCGCGATGCTGGAGCGAGTACAATCCCAAATAGGCAAGTTCAGCCGCGCGGGCATGTTTGAAAATGCCGAAAACACCACACTTGTCGTGTACCATACTATCTAACATCGCTTGTCCCTCCGAGGGTAACATTTAGGAAGGTGCAAGTGTATCGGCTTTATTGGATTATGTCAATAGGCGTATGAGACTTAGACTAGATATGAACGAGAGTGCATTACAATTCTCCTAAAAACTGCCCCAATCAGACTACTCCGATCTAAATCGGGCTGGATAACCCCTAGAAATAGCAGTATGTTAGCCGGGTACTTACAGGTTATAGCAATCACGTCCGATTTACAGCACTCGGTTTGCTCAAAGGGTAAGTGGCCTAAAACGCCAACCTATGCAAGACCATGATTTGAACAAATATGCGGTCCTCCGCGACCTGGCCCTAGCTGGGGCAAGCGGGGAATCTCTGCGAATTGCGGCCGAACAGGCCCTGCGCCAGACCTGTGGATTGGTGGGGCTTGAGGCGGCTTCTTTGCATGTCTGGAATGACAAGCAGGAAGTCGCGTTCGAAATTGCCCACGCCAAGACCGAAGATGCCCGTAAGCGCCTGACCGCTCTCGAAAACGATCTATACTCTGTCCTACGTGAACGTCGTCAATTGGTCTCCGCCTACATGACTTTCGGCGGTGAATTGCCATATCAGTCATTCACGCTCCCGTTGCGTCATGGCTCTAAAATATTCGGCGCGGTGATCGGCCTGGCTCCCGGCAATATCCGGCTGGTTTCGCAGGAAATGTTTTTGGAGGCACTATCAGCCGCAATGTCGCTAAACGCGGTAGTCGACGGTCTTTCCCGTGATATCAGTTTGGCGCGCGAAGTTATCGACAAGGAGCGCCTTGCCGCGATTATCGAAACGGCTGTAACTGTCAATCACGAGGTCAATAATCCTCTCACCGCCATTTTGGGCAATGTCCAACTTCTGCTGTTGAAACGCGACGATCTCGACCCAGAGCTTCAGAAGAAGCTAAAGACGATTGAGCTTTCGGCGATGAAGATCAAAGATGTTACTCAAAAATTGTTGCGTCTCACTTCGGCCCGCTCGGTAAAATACACCGAGGGAACCAGCATGCTCGACCTCTCGGACGAGCCGTAGTTCCCTCGGTTGTTATTTTTCTGTCTTTACGGTCTTACAGATAATTTTCGCGCATCGCCACGAGCATCTTTTTCAGATCGGTCGCTTGGGCGCGGAAGCAAGCCATGTCCTTTTTGTCGGCGCACGCCTTCATCTTATCGGCTACAGCTCTGATTATAACGAAATCCTTGGCCATTTCAGCTTTCACTGGCACAAGTTCCGGCAGATATGATTTGTCGGTGATATTGTCGATCTTGGCGAGAATAGTCTCAGTCGAACCGACCATGCCGTCCCAGTTGTCGCCGGGAATGTGGAAGTCCAGAATGACATCGGCAGTGATGATCAGGCCGTCGACCGGCTTGAAATCCATTGGTACAAGCAGCCACATGGCTTCCTCAAAGGCGTCATGCATTTTCGGCAGTATTTCATACGCTTTGATACTGTCGCCTTTTCGGCAGGCATCGCCGTAGGCAGTAACAAACAAGCCCATTTCCTGACGGTATGAATTGAACTGCTTCAGACGCGCCTGATTCTTGATCGCCGGTTCCAGCTTGGCGATCGGGGTGTAGGTTCTTTCAAAATGCGGTCCGGCGGCAACCAATGCGGCATAATCTTTTGCCGGATGGGCATCGTGCCATGCAGGGTGCATGATTTCGTGAAACAATTCGAACTTGTCCGATGCCACCTGCACCGATTTTTCCTGTGCCCCTGCCATTGATGCTGCACATAATAGCATGGCGACGACGATTACTTTTTTCATTTCTTTCTCCCGGACGTTGATGTTATAGAACATTTCAAGTACCTAAATGACATGAGTTTCTTCAACCACTCCGCCGTGGGCAAACCGCAATGGGCTGAGTTCGGTAATATCGATCGACGGTTTCTTTCCGGCGATCATCTCGGCTGTGATCACTCCGGCGGCGGGAGCGTGCATAAAACCGTGCCCCGAAAAACCGACGACATGGAACACACCCTCAATAGTGGGCTCCCAGCCGATGATAGCCCGATGATCAGGCGTTGTTTCGTATAATCCCGCCCACTGGTTGGCGATTTCAGCGGTTTCCAGTTGTGGAATCCGATCTAACGCTCTTTCAAGAATAGCGTCGGTGTAATCCGGATCGATAGAGACATCAAACGACGGCTTGACCGCCTTGTCCGCCCATCCCAAGAGCATTCCTTTGGATTCCTTGTGGCAATACAGACCTGATTTCACATCGACTACCATCGGAAAGAACGACTGTACAAAGTCCAGCGGTCCGGTTGTAACACACTGGCGGCGATATGGCAGGACCGGTATGTTGGCACCGAGCATCTTGCCGATTTCTCCGGCATAAGCTCCGGCGCAATTGATAACCAGCGGTGTCGAGATTGTTCCGGCAGATGTATTGACGCCGGTGACTTTCCCCGACGAGATTGCAAATCCGGTGACTTCGGTCTCAAGACAGAAATCTACCCCCATCTGCCGGCTTGCCTTTTCGTAACCTTGCAGAAATTCGTGTGGATCACCCAGTCCGTCGTCTTTGCAGAAGGTGGCGAGCATAATGTCATCGACACGACAATGCGGCGCGTAATGGCCGATATCCTCCGGTTTCAACAGCTCGACTTTTAGCCCGCATGACCTCTGCAAGTCATACGATTTCCTGAACTCTATAACCTCTTTGTCATCGGAAAGGAGAAACAGATAGCCAACTTGATCGAACGAGGCATCGTGGCCGGTGTCCTCTTTGAACCGACAGAAGAGTTTTTCGGAGAGCATCGACATCTCGATATTGGCTTTGGATGAAAACTGGGCACGAATGCCACCCGCCGCTTTTGAAGTCGATCCGGCTCCCAAAAACCGATCTTTTTCCAGCACAACAATCTGACCGTACTTGGCGCGACCAAGATAGAAGGCGACAGCCGCGCCGATTATTCCTCCGCCTATGATGACAACGTCCGCTTTAGTCCGCATCAAATATCCTTCGAGTCCGTCCTGTTGGCCGGGTTATTGTGAACTTCTTCACTAAGGTACGAAAATCGGCTCCGGAGTCAAGATGTCTGGGGGCACTAGGTGGCGACATATCTTGAAATTCACCCCCTCAACCGGCCTTCGGCCACCTTCTCCTCGAGGGAGAAGGAGACATATGACAATTCCGCGTTTGCAACAAATCTCCCTCTCCTTGGGGAGAGGGTGTCCCGCGAAGGCGGGACGGGTGAGGGGGCTGTGGGCCACCGAAGCCAGGAGGCCAAAGATGTTCCTTTGAAGATTGACAGTCTTGAGTCGGTGTGATATGGTGGCATAACCCCACGATAAATCGTGGGCCTCTAAGGGCAACGAAAACAACACTGTAATGAGATTGGGGAGTCAAGATGAGACACGTGAACATGACACTTAGATTTCTCTTCTTCTTTGTGATCCTCACTTGGGTCCAGTCTTGCGGGCCTGTAGTTTCGGTAACTCGTTTAGCCGATTCAACCCCGCATCCGAAGAGCGTTGACGATCCAATAAAAGTGTATATGACTAACAAGCCGGAGTGTGTGTACGAAGAGCTTGCCTTGTTGGCTGTCTCCGAGGGGGCATTTTCCGGTGGATTTGAGACCTTCGTCGAAGCAATGAAGCATAAAGCACGCGAGCTCGGCGGTGATGCTATTTTGGTCAATGAAGTCGGTCGACACGCCTCCGGGTACGTAGCCGTATCTCCCAAGGTTGTTGGTGCCGTTAATAGCAATACAATGAATGCTACTGTTATTCGATTCACCGATAAAGACTGTGTTCATTAATTACGTAGAATTTCCAGTCAATCAGAGAATTTGTAAGTAGAGCTTATGGACCGCTCGTCCAACCTCTTGGCCTTGGTGGCCCACAGCTTGCTGTGGGTATCTCGATACGCCAATGCATCTCGATAGCAATTAGAACTCCTCATCGTTTCTGGTTCGGACTGCGATATTTTGGCATACTGTAACTTCAGGATGTTTGTCTGGGATTTGATTCGCTGGAGCCATGAAAGGCGCTGGTTGTATGTTTTGAACCCACAGCAAGCTGTGGGGCACCGAAGACATGAGGCCAATGATGTTCCTTTGTAGATTAACAATCTTGATCCGGTGTGATATGGTACAGGAACCCCACGATAAATCGTGGGCCACCAAGGTAAAGATGAAATAAAAAATCTGTCCGGGTCACTTGGGCCACCAGCCTTTCAATACTCGAAGTTCTAGAATAGTAGTTTTCTCCCTCTCTTTACAATTTTGGCAACATCCCGTATATTCTTTGTCGGCGTGCGTAAGGGCGTCGGTTTTTGTTGTGGTGCAAGGGATTAGAGCTTCGCCCGCGCACGAAGACCCCACAATAAATGGTGGGCCACCAAGGCGAAGAAAAAGAAAGAGATAAGCGTATTTGAAAAAGATCATTCGTATCGGAAATGCGGGCGGGTACTGGGGGGATGACCTCGGAGCCATGAAACGTCAGCTCGAAAGCGGGCCACTCGATTATATCACAATGGATTTCCTCGCGGAAATCACCATGTCGATTTTGCAACGTCAGCGTAAAGCCAACGCCGATCTGGGGTATGCGGCGGATTTTCTCGATCAACTCGCGGAATGTCTGCCTATTATTGTCAAAAAGAATGTGCGGATTATCTCGAACGCCGGTGGAATAAATCCAATTGGATTAGGGCGTAAGATTGTCGAGATGGCGCGCAAGATGGGACTTAAGATCAAAGTCGGCGTCGTCTACGGCGACGATATCGTGAACAATCTGTATGAACTTACCGCCGCCGGTGAACGGTTTACCAATATGGAAACCGGCGAGGATTTTCTGGCGGTGCGCTCACGGATTACCTCGGCGAATATTTATTTGGGCGCAGAGCCGGTAGTCAAGGCGCTCGAAGCGGGGTGTCAGATAGTTGTTACTGGAAGGGTCACCGATACCGGCATTACGCTCGCGCCGATGATTCACGAATTCGGCTGGGCGATGGATGATTGGGACAAAATGGCGGCGGGGATTATTGCGGGGCATATTATCGAATGTGGCGCGCAGGCAAGCGGCGGGAATATCACCGACTGGCATGATGTGAAAAGTTTTGACAATATCGGGTATCCGATAATCGAGATGACAGCGAGTGGCGATTTTGTGGTCACCAAGCATAAGAACACCGGCGGGCTGGTGTCTGAAAAGACAGTCAAAGAGCAGTTGGTGTATGAGATGGGGGACCCCTCAAATTACATTTCACCCGATGGTGTCGCACGTTTCGACACGGCTCAAATCAAACAAATAGGCAAGGACCGGGTGAAGGTATGGGGAATCAAGGGAAAGCCGGAGCCGGATTTCTTAAAAGTGTCGATGTCGTTTGATGATGGGTGGAAGGCCTCGGGAGAAATTCTGATTTCGGGGCCGAGCACTTATGAAAAAGCGGATGTCATTGCCAAGGCATTTTGGAAGCGTCTCAATTATGAATACGAGGCCTCGCTGACCGAGATGATCGGCTCGGGGTCGATCTGGCCGGACGCGTTGTCGCCACATGTCGCGAATGAAATTCTGCTCAGGTTTGGAGTGCGAGATCAGAGCTATGATAAAGTTGTCCGGTTTGGCAAAGCGCTCTCGACGATGATTCTCTCCGGTCCGGCGGGAATGGCAGTAACCGGGCGTGGCAGACCAAAGCCGGTACCGGTGATTGCCTATTGGCCGGCGCTGATGCATCGCAATCAAGTAAAAGCGAAAGTGCTGACGCTGGCGACCAGCGGGAAAGAAGAATTTCACGAGATCATGTTCCCGGTGCGTTTGCATGCCACGCCGAAAAAAGAGAAGAAAAGCGAAATCAAACGGATCTCGATGAAAATCCCCAAAGGAAAAACTCAACGGGTGCGGTTGCAGGAAATTGCCTATGCCCGCTCGGGGGATAAAGGTGATACCTGCAATATCGGAGTGTTGGCGAGGTCGCCGGAATTGTACAGTTATTTAGTCGCGTATCTGACACCGCAACGGGTCAAAGAGTTTTTCAAAGGGGTGACGAACGGAAAAGTTGTGCGATATGAACTTGATAATTTGTGCGGGTTGAACTTTCTTTTGGAAGAATCGCTTGGCGGCGGCGGTACGAAGTCGCTGTTGATTGACCCGCAAGGGAAGACTCTGGCGCAGGCGCTGTTGCAGATGCCGGTGGAAGTGCCGGTGGCGCTGTTGGCGACGGTTGGGAAGTAGGTCACATGTTTCGTATTGAATCGAAAGTTGATACCAATTCCGCGCAGTTCAAGGAAAATGCGGCGAAGAATAAAGCGTTGCATCTGGACTTCAAAGAACGGTTGGACAAAGTAAAACTTGGCGGGTCGGAGAAGGCTCGTCAACGGCATTTGGATCGTAAGAAACTTCTGCCGCGCGATCGGGTGGCTCATCTTCTTGATCCGAACACGCCTTTCCTCGAAGTTGGCGCGATGGCGGCGTATGATATGTATGACAATGATGCGCCATCGGCAGGAATGATCTGCGGTATCGGGCGAGTGCATGGCCGCGAAGTGATGGTGATTGCCAATGATGCCACGGTCAAAGGCGGAACGTATTATCCGATGACGGTGCTCAAGCATTGCCGAGCGCAGGAGATTGCCGAAACAAATAATTTGCCTTGTGTCTATCTGGTCGACTCCGGCGGCGTGTTTCTCCCGCTACAGTCGGGAGTTTTTCCAGACAAAGATCATTTCGGACGGATATTTTTTAACGAAGCTCGGATGTCGGCTAAGCGGATTTCGCAAATCGCTGTAGTGCTTGGATCCTGCACGGCGGGAGGAGCGTATCTTCCGGCGATGTCGGATGAGTGTGTGATTGTGCGCAAGCAGGGAACGATTTTTATCGGCGGACCACCGCTCGTGAAAGCGGCGACAGGGGAAGTTGTAACCGCCGAAGATTTAGGCGGGGCCGATGTCCACTGCCGGACTTCGGGGGTGACCGATCATTACGCGCAAAATGATGAACACGCGTTGCAGATTACAAGAAATATCGTGGAAAATCTCGGACGCACTAATCGGTTCGAGTTAGAAATGACTGAGTCAGAGGAGCCGCACTACGATCCCGAAGAATTGTACGGTGTAGTGTCCCCCGATCCGCGTAAACCGTTTGATGTGCGCGAAGTAATTGCGCGGATGGTTGATGGCTCGCGTTTTCATGAATTCAAAGAGCTGTACGCTCCGACGCTTGTTACCGGATTCGCGCATATTATGGGGTATCCAGTGGGAATACTCGGCAACAATGGTGTTCTTTTTGGCGAGACAGCGCAGAAAGGGGCGCATTTTGTTGAACTGTGCACACAAAGAAAGATTCCTCTTATATTCTTGCAAAATATTTCAGGGTTTATTGTCGGGCGAAAATATGAAGCCGGCGGCATCGCGCGAGACGGCGCCAAAATGGTGCACGCGGTAGCCAACGCGCAGGTTCCCAAATTCACGTTGGTTATCGGAGGATCATACGGCGCAGGAAATTACGCCATGTGTGGACGGGGATATTTCCCTCGACTCATGTGGATGTGGCCCAATTCTAAAATTTGCGTGATGGGTGGCGAACAGGCTGCCGATGTGCTTTCGCAGGTAAAAATTGAACAGCTGGAGCGCGAGGGGCACAAACTGAGTAAGGACGAGATCGAGGCAATCAGACGGCCAATAATCGAAAAGTATGAATCCGAATCAAACGCCTATTATTCCGGCGCGCGTCTTTGGGATGACGGCATTATCGGCATGACTGATACTCGTCAGGCGATGGCGCTTGGAATCGCGATGTCGCTCAACGCACCGATTCCTGATCAACAGTACGGCGTGTTTAGAATGTAAATCATATCATGGCATATTCGACCATACAGACAAGGCACGAGAATGAAGTCGGCTGGATTACGTTCAATCGACCGGAAATTCATAACGCTTTTAATTCAACAGTCATTGCCGAAATGTCGTCCGCATTTACTGAAATTGAAAACGACCCGGCGATACGTGTCGTGGTTTTGACTGGAGCAGGCAAATCTTTTTGCGCAGGAGCCGATCTGAATTGGATGCGGGGAGTGATCACGCAGTCTTTTGACGAGAACTTGGCCGAATCAAATGCCCTGGCCGATCTCTTTTGGCAAATTTACAGTTTCAATCGGCCGGTCATTGCGAGGGTAAACGGCGCGGCAATCGGAGGCGGGACGGGTTTTGTCGCGGTGTGTGATATCGCGATTGCCACAAAATCGGCGGTCTTTTCGTTTTCAGAAGTGAAAATCGGCGTGGTGCCTGCCTGTATTGGACCGTATGTGGTGAAGAAAATGGGTGAGGGAAAAGCCCGCGAACTGTTCATCACCGGCGAGCGGATGGATGCGTCGCGCGCGCAGGCCGTTGGATTGGTGAACAGAGTGACAGATGATAATCAGTTGGATTCTGAAATAAATAAGTTGATCGACTCACTGTTGTCTTCGGGACCGGAAGCGATTAGGATGGCGAAGATGCTGGTAGCTGGAGTTGGCGGTATGTCGCCGGAAGAGTTTAGGCCGTGGACAGCGGAGATGATCGCCAAACTTCGTGTTTCCCCTGAGGGACAGGAAGGGATGGACGCGTTTTTGACTAAGCGGGTGCCGAAGTGGGTGAAGAGAAGCTCGCAATGACAGTATTAAGGGTTTTTTAACACTCCCCAAGCTGTGGGGTACCGAATAGAATCGAAACAATATGTCTAAGTTGTTTAAGAAAATCCTCGTCGCTAATCGGTCGGAAATTGCGGTGCGGGTGATGCGGGCCTGCAGGTCTCTCGGTATCCCAACAGTGGCAGTATATTCGGAGACGGATGTAAACAGCAAGCATCGACTGCTCGCTGATGAATCGGTGTTAATTGGTCCACCGTCGCCGCGCGAATCGTATCTCAATATTGAAAAGATAATTAAAGCGGCCAAAGAGACCGGGTGTGATGCCATTCATCCGGGGTATGGATTTCTGGCGGAAAATCCGCTATTTCCCAAGGCGTGCGCGGAAGCCGGAATTGTCTTCATCGGTCCGGGGGCGGAGGCGATGCGTCTTTTGGGAAACAAAGTTGAGTCGCGAATTAAAATGGCCGATTCCGGTGTGCCGCTCACGCCGGGAATGAAGGGGAGCGGAAAAGATATTGGCCAGTTCGCCAAAGCGGCGGAAGAGGCAGGGTATCCGGTCATCATCAAAGCGGCGGCTGGTGGTGGTGGCAAGGGAATGCGGATAGTGCACGAACAATCGGGTCTACGCGAGGCAATCGACGCCGCCCAGCGCGAGGCGCTCAATGCGTTTGGTGATGACACGATCTACCTGGAAAAATATCTTACCGACCCTCGCCATATTGAATTTCAGGTGCTGGCCGATCAGCATGGTCATTGCATCCATTTGTTCGAAAGAGAATGTTCGATTCAAAGGCGACATCAGAAAATTATCGAAGAGACTCCGTCAATCGCGCTTTCAGACGAATTGCGTACACGCATGGGAGCCGATGCCGTCAAAGTCGCGCAGGCGGCCGGATACACCAACGCCGGGACGGTTGAGTTCCTGCTGGATAAGAGCGGCAAATACTATTTCCTTGAAATGAATACACGAATTCAGGTGGAGCATCCGATCACTGAAATGGTGGTCGGAGTCGATCTGGTTGTGGAGCAGATCAAAGTTGCGGCTGGTCTGCCTCTTGGGGACCATCTTAAAAAGCTCAATCAACGCGGACATGCAATCGAGTGCCGCATATATGCTGAAGACGGTGAGAACAATTTTTTGCCCTCAATCGGAACAATTTTGCACTACTCTGAGCCGGAGGGGCCAGGGGTGCGGGTTGATTCGGGCATTGCTCTCGGTTCCGATATTAGCATGCATTATGACCCGATCATGGCGAAACTGATCGTTCATGCCCCGGATCGGAATACGGCGATTTTCAAGATGACCGACGCGCTGGAGCAATTCAAAATATTGGGAGTGAAAACTTCGCGGCGGTTTATGATCGAAGTTCTCAATCATCCGGAGTTTGTGGCCGGGCAGACATTCACCAGTTTTATCCCTACTCATATGGCTACGCGCGAGATTTCGACCCACAATAGTCACGCATTGGCGGCGGCGATTGCCTCGGCGGTGCTTTCGCGGCCATCGGCATCAGCCGATTCGGTTGGTGTGCGTCGTTCGATTGCCACGCCTTGGGATAGTATCGGAAGTTGGCAGATTGGAGATCTGATTCATGAATAAGTTTCAGTTCTCAGTCGGCGGCGAAAAAGTGGAAACCTCGGTTGAACGAAAGGGCCAAGAGTGGCGTGTTGAAATCGACGGTCGGCTATATGAAATTGCGTCGCTCCCGAATGATCTGTTTGCTGTAACTGTTGATGGTTGTAGGACGATTGCGGCGGCGGTGAAGCATAAGGGCGTAGTTTATGTCGATCTTGGACGAGTTCAACTTGAGTTGACCGAGTCTTCGGATAACGTCGCGGGCGGCGGTGCAGGAGATCAGCACCGTGCAAAAGATAAAGTGTACGCGCCGATGCCGGGGCGGGTGGTCAAGATTATGGTTTCAGTCGGCGACACGGTGACAGAACGGCAACAGCTCGTTATAGTCGAAGCGATGAAGATGGAAAATCCGGTGCTGGCGCCGGCGGCGGGGAAAGTCAAAGCGGTGCATTTTGCGGCTGGGGATCAGGTGGACACGGAGAGTCCGATTGTGGAGTTGGAGATTGTGGGAGAATGAGTTCGCCGCGTTTTGTTGAGTTGGTGCCCCACAGCTTGGGGCCTGTTGGAAAAGCCCCCAGTACGTCATTGCGAGTGTCACTCCTTTGGGTGACCGAAGCAATCTCTGCTTCTGATATTGACTTAAGAATGAGTTGAGATTGCTTCGCTTCGCTCGCAATGACTATAAGGTAGGTTTTTCAACAAGCCCCTTGCTGTGGGTTCCCCACATACAACACCCCCCTCCAACTCTGCCCCTTTCTACAACGGGCACATAAGATATGTGCCGCGCACGAATATAGACCCTTCGACCCGTACGCTTCGCGCAGGGCAGGCAAGCTCAGGGTGAAGGCCAAGTCATACACAGATAATCACAGCTTTCCTTCTTAACTTCAGGTTGAGCCTGCCTGTCCTGAGCGTAGCCGAAGGGTCGAAGCCTCTATTCAGACAAAATACAACAGCCCTTCGGGACATGGGCTTAGGCCTACAAATCTTCCCAAATCCCTCCCAATGATGTATATTACCGGTCAATGATTTTTGGAATAATAGAACAGCCAATATGCGTATACTCGATATAGACCCCGGTTCGCCCCTGTACGGATACATCCGTCCGGGGTACTCGGTGCTGGCGGTCAATGGGAAGCCGGTGGTCGATGAGATCGATTTCAGGTTTCGTCTGGCCGATGACCGGGTGCATATCCGGTTTGCCGACACCGCCGGCAAGGAATTCGATTTTCAGTTTGAATCAGTCGAGGCGGCCGAGCTTGGGATCACCCTCGACGATCACAAAATTCATTTCTGCAAGAACAACTGCATATTCTGCTTTGTCCACCAACAGCCACAGGGAATGAGGCGGACACTCTATTTCAAAGATGAAGATTACCGACTTTCGTTTACGCATGGAAATTTCGTTACTTTAAGTAATACCACCGAAGCCGATTTGGCGCGAATTATTGAGCAGAGGTTGTCGCCGCTATATGTGTCGGTGCATGCCACTGATGACACGTTGCGCCGGTGTATGCTCAAGAATGAAAAACTGGCCCCGATTATTCCGCGCTTGAAATATCTCTGTGAGAATGGAATCACAATTCATACGCAGGTAGTGCTTTGTCCGGGGATCAACGACGGCCCGCAGTTGGAGCGATCAGTATCAGAATTGGCGGCGTTGTATCCGAGTATTGAATCCCTGGCGGTGGTGCCAGTCGGGTTGACGAAATATCGGGATAATTTGCCGGGTCTTCGAACATATCACAAAGACGAGGCTAGGTCGGTCATTAATTACCTTGAGCAATTTCAGAAGCGATTTTTGCAAATTCATGGAACGCGGTTTGTCTGGGCGGCAGATGAGTTCTATGTAGCGGCGGAACTTTCGTTTCCGTCAAAGGGATCGTACGAACATATGCCGCAGTTTGAAAACGGAATCGGGATGGTGCGCGAGTTTATCACCATGTTCAACAGGCGAAAGTCAAAGTTGAAGGCGATAGAGTCAAAAAAACGAGTGGCGTTGCTCACGGGGGCCTCGGCGTATGGTTTTTTCGACCGCGAGATCATGCCGTATCTGAATCAATTGAATCTCCCTGTTACATTATATAGAGTACCTAATCGGTTCTGGGGTGAGGGAGTAACTGTATCGGGTTTATTGACAGGACAGGATTTACTACGGTATGCGAGAAGTATTGCCGAACAGTTCGATATGGTAGTGTTGCCGCCGAACTGTATCAATCCCGACGACTTATTTTTGGATAATTTGACGCTCGATCAATTCAAAGCAGTGCTTGGCAAGCCCGTACAAATAGGGCAATATAATCTGGTTGCTTCGCTAAGAGAGGCATTTTCATGAACCTTCCAATAGTCGCGATAGTTGGCCGGCCGAATGTCGGCAAATCGACTCTCATGAATCGTTTTATTCGTAAGCGTCACGCGGTGGTGCACGATCAGCCGGGTTCGACGCGCGACCGGAATTACGCCGAATGCGACTGGAACGGGGTGCCGTTTCGACTGGTCGATACTGGTGGCGCGGTGCCGAATTCAGATGACGAGATGGAGCGGATGATTTATGATCAATCGCAGTTCGCGGTTCATGAATCAGATCTGATTTTGTATTTGGTTGATACCAAAGTAGGATCGCAGATCGATGACCTTCATCTGTCTAGAATTCTTCGGGATTCAGGCAAGCCGATTATTTTGGTGGCGAATAAAGCCGATACGCCTGAGCCATCTGCTGATATTTATGATTTCCTCCGTCTTGGGTTGGGCGATCCGATCCCGATATCGGCGACCGGAGGTTTGGGGATAGGGGAGTTGCTCGATGAAATCGTCCGAAAACTTCCTAAGCAAGAGGGTGAAGTTGAAGACCTCAACGCCATCCGTGTGGCGGTGGTGGGGCGACCGAATGTCGGCAAATCGTCGTTTATCAATAAGCTGTTAGGCGAGGAGCGGCATATTGTGTCGGAAATCGCTGGGACCACGCGAGACTCGGTCGATTCGGTAGTTGAATACGAAGGGCAGAAATATATACTGATCGACACCGCCGGGTTGCGACGTAAGTACAAAGTTCATGAGAATGTCGAGTTTTACACGACACTGCGGACTACAAAGGCAATCGAGAGTTGCGATGTTGCAATCGTGCTGGTCGATTCGCAGGGGGTCACGACGCAGGATCAGCGGATTTTGACACAAGTATTGGAGATGCGTCGCGGGGCGATACTGGCGGTCAACAAGTGGGACCTTATAGAAAAAGACAACCACACCGCCAGCGAGTTCACAAAGACGATACAGGAACGGCTGGCGAGCGCATCGTTCGTGCCTATTGTGTTTATTTCGGCATTGACGGGTCAGCGGGTTCAAAAAGTTCTTGGGTTAACCAAAGAAGTCTATGAACAGCATACGCGAAAAATTGACACTTCCGAACTTAACGAATTTTTGAGAGTTGCCTTTGCGCGGCGCAAACCTCCGGCGGTGCAGGGGAGATTTATTCAATTCAAATATGTCACCCAGACCGACACTTCGCCCCCTTCGTTTGTCTTCTTTACTACTCATCCGACCCTGATTGACAAGGGGTATTTGGCTTATTTGGAGAACCAACTTCGCGCTGAATTCGGGTTCGAAGGTGTTCCAATTCGGATCAGATGTCGGGAATCCTAAGCCCAGCGTAGAGAGATTTCTCATTCATCGCTAATTGATTCTGGTTCCGAGTCGATATAGATACTCATGAGCCAAGTTGAGTACCTTCCCGACCAAGTAGAGCAACTCGAAACTCGCCTCGCCGCCTGTCGTGCCCAGTTGTACGATTTGGCGACTATGGGGGGCGTGATTACTTCTATTCATGAAATCGATGCTGTCTTGTCGGTCGTTATGGATATGGCGGTTCGGCTAGTCAACGGCGAAGTCGGGAGTATTTACCTTTCAGAGCGAAATCTGCTGATACCAAAAGTCTCATGGGGGCTTGACGATGCGTTTGTCCGTTCGATCGGGATTCGCGATGGTCGTGATATTGTTTTAACGTGTTTTGAAACCGGAGAGGGACAGATTCTCAGTGATCAGCAGATAAGGAGCGAGACCGGTATGCGGGTCAACTCTCTCATCTGTATGCCGATCAGGACCTCCGACGGGGTTTTGGGAGTTGTCGTGATCATTAATAAGGCGGGCGGCGGGAATTTCAGCGAAGAAGACAGGGAGAATCTCGACATCCTGATCAATTTTGTGGCGGTGGCAATAGACAATTCAAATTTGATGCGCGAGCGGTTAACACGACAGGCAGTAGAGCGCGAAATGGTGATCGCCCGGCAGATTCAGGAAACGATATTGCCAAGTGATGTAGAACCGATTAGTGGAGTCGAAATCGGCGCGGCGTATTATCCCGCGAGAGAAGTGGGTGGAGATTTCTACGATGTCGTAAAAATCGATGAGCACCGCTTCTTTGTCGTAATGGGCGATGTCTCCAATAAAGGAGTGCCGGCGGCGTTGGTGATGTCGGCCTCGTCGGGAATCATCAAGGCGGTGCTCGACGCCGCGCCTGATATTTCAGTGGGTGACCTGGCCGGAAAGCTCAATGAACTGTTGGCGAGAGACATCATTAAATCGCGCGAAATGTTTGTGACTCTTTTTTTCTGCAAGTTAGATTTGGAAAATCATCTGCTAACCTACTGCAACGCCGGACACCTTCCGGGACTGTTTTGGAACGCCTCGACACGATCTGTAGACACGTTGTTTGAAGGCGGGCCGATTGTTGGGCAGTTCCCCGGAATTCGTTTCAAAATGGGACAGCGCTCACTTCAGTCGGGAGATCGACTTTTCCTGTATACCGACGGGTTGACCGAGGCCGCCGACAAAGAAGGGACACTGTTTGGTCGGGAGCGGGCAGAAGGAGTATTTTCGTCCGAGATCGCTTTGCCCCCACGGCAATTTTGCGCTCGAATGAAAGAGCGAGTAGACCAATTCGCGGTCGGCTCGGATGACGATACTCACGATGATTTCACAGTATTACAGGTGAAGGTGCTCTAGTGAGTCGCCAGTTTACCAGAGAGTATCCGACGGTCGGTGAGTCGGAGCAATTGTTTCTTGATGATGTTTCCGGTTTTCTGGATCAATTTGATCTTGACCCTCAGATTCGCCATGGATTGACACTTTGCGTTTCGGAGGCATTTACCAACGCCCTAAAGCATGGTAACCAGTGGAATCCAGAAAAAATGGTTACAGTGAATCTTCGGGTCAATGATGATGAGGTTTTTGCCGATATAACGGATCAAGGAAGTAACGCGTTGGCGGCGATTGAGCGTCGACCACAGCCGGATATTTTGGCCGAATCGGGCCGCGGTGTCGATCTGATTTGCAGATACTGTCCTGAAGTTGAGATGAGCGAAGTTCGCGGTGGCGGGTTGCGTGTCAGATTGACGCTACCCCGAAGGAAAAAGGTAAACATTACAGATTGAATATAGCTCGGAGGAGTACATGGAAATCACAGTGAAAGAAAAAAACGGCGTAAGCGTAATGGCTCTGAGTGGTCGGCTGGATTTGGCCAGCGGAACGACACTGAAGGAACAGGTTAAAGCCCAACTTAAAAAAGGGCAGGCATCCATCCATCTAAATCTAGCACAGGTTGAATTCATCAACAGCTCTGGGCTGGGGGCGCTTGTTTCTATCATGAAAGAAGTAAGGATCCAGAAAGGACGTTTCACGTTGTCGAACATGGCGCCCTATGTGCAGGAGATCTTTGACATCACGCAGTTGTCGCACATTTTCGAAATCTTTGCCTCGGAAGAAGAAGCGCTATCCTCATATCAGGCGACGTCGGTTCGTTAAGAATCGCGTGAGTTCGGTAGGAGTTAGAACAACCTTGATATTGCGCCGAGAGTGGAACATATGACGAATAGTCAGCCGTCTTTATTGGTAGTTGATGATGAGTTGCTCATCCGCGATCTGCTATACGATTTTTTCAGCGATCAGGGGTGGACTATCGCGATTGCTGAAAATGGCGAGAAGGCGCTGGATATCCTCAAGAACCGCCGTATTGACTTAGTTCTGACGGATATCAAAATGCCGGAGATGGACGGACTTGAGCTGACTGCACGGGTTCGTGAAAGTCATCCCGGAATTCCGGTAGTGCTGATGACCGGCTATCCATCGGTTGACACAGCCGTGGCGGCCCTGAGATCGAAGGCCGCTGATTACATCGTTAAGCCCTTCAATATCCACCAGCTCTACAAGAAGCTTGACGCTACTCTGCACGAACATTAGTCGTCGGATTGAGTGGAGCGTCGCCCTGAGCGAAGTCGAAGGGTCGAAACCATGATTCCCAACGCAAGGCAAACGTCCTCGTCTGCCAATCTTACTCGATGATCACCAACTTCCCGATTTGCGTCCGGTCGGCTGATTCCACCACCCAATAATACAACCCCGCCACTGCCAGCATCGTATTTCTGGTTATCAAATCCCACGAATCATGCATCCCCTGTGGATCATCGGAATCATAATTATGCTCCCACGACCTGATCAAATCCCCATCAAGCGAGAAGACCGAGATTCGGCACTTCGGCGGAAGATTCCCAAAGTTGATCCGGTGTGATCGGGCCGGTATCTGTGTGTTGTCTCTATTCTCATATCCCAGCGAATGATAATCTTTCTGCCAGATATACGGGTTGGGGTAGATATATACGTTCAGGTCGTTGGCTTCCACACTATCCGCCGAGGTTTGCGCGTAGGCAATCGTCTGGTTCTCCCGTTTGCTTGATTCTTTTGCCGGGATATTCCCCTTGGCAAACCCGAAATCAAACGATGTTACGCTTATGTAATTGGCAACAGTCGGAAGCATATTCTCAATTATGTACTCATATTCGTAATATTTCGGCAGGGGTTTGCCATGCTCGGTGGTAAGTTGATCTTCGGTCCAGAGGGTCGTATCAGTTCCGGGATTGACGGCATCGGGGTACACCTTGTGGACGCCATTAGGTAGAAAGCTGGATAAATTGTAATCCACCGTTGCGAATGAGTACAGCGTATCGCCGACAGGCCAAGGATTGTCTTTCGTATAGAGTAAAGGGCTGAAGGAATAACCGTAGAGTATTCGAAGTGAGTCAATCGTGAACGGCAAATCCTTCGTCTCCCACGCAAAGGTATGGTTTGGCTTTTCCCGCAGGAAATATCTGTTGTAGTTTGGAAAATCCCAGGATATGAGCGTGCTGAAACTGCTCTCCCTGTCATCCAGCCCCCAATAGACCCGGTACCCCTCAAAATCTTTGACTTTCGTAAACGGGTCAATCGCGTTCTCCGAATGATATCCGTTCCATCGCAAAACTAATTTGTTGAGCGACGGTGTCACCTTCAGATTCGGTGATGGCGGCGGGATATCAATCCGGAAATCCGGCACACCATCCCCTTCATACCAGTTGGTGTCACCGTCACACACTCTGAACTTCCCGAAATACCCGTCCTCATCGGTATCAATCCCCGGGTTATCATATACCCACTTCGCCCACCGTGCGTTGGTCATCAGTTCGGTGAAATCAAGTTTGCTGTAATACAATTCCGGAGTGTACGGATCCCAGTAATCAACGAAATCAGTCGGATTTACATGCACATTCTCCCCACCGACATAGGCGTAGGTGAAGTGCATCGTCTGGTTAGGCCCGAGGTCAAACGGACCGGCTCCAATGAATAATTCGGGCTGACCACCTTCTGCAAGATCGCTCGCCCCTCCGGGATGCGATTTCCACCCCTCCGCAGAGTGGTCAACCGCCGAAAACATCTGATCGTAGGCGTGATACTTATTGCTCATCACGGCATACACCGCCGGGTCACCCGCGGCATACAGACTGGCTGTCGGGTCGCCCCTCCGAACATCCCTCAGTTTCAATGGCATCCAGTATTGATATCCGCCAGTCGCCAAGTAGATTATCGCTTCCCAGTTAAAACTAACGGGCGCATCTTCCGGCGTTCTCAAAATCACGACACCCAGCGCTCCCAAGAGCGACTCGGCATTCCATCCCTCGGCCCCGGGTCGACCATCGTTGTTCATTCCATAGTAGACTGTTGTCGGGTCGGGAATGTCACACGTTGCCACTGTTGGAAACGAACTCAGCGAGCCGAGCAGGTTTGTAGCACCATATCCTCCTCCGTCGGCTACATATTTAACCAAAAGCAGACCCGCCAACCCCATATAACAGTCTCGGATGCGCGATGTACCAAACGTGCTGATCTCAAGGTCCACGAGTATGAAGTCGTCGATGTTGGAAGCCGACCAGGCCATCGACCGTTGCTTGACTCTGATATTCAGCGGGTGATGGTTGCGACGGCCCAGTTGTGTCGGGTCGCTGATGCTGTCGTTGTACGTACAGAGAATATCAAACTCAGAGTGCGCTTCGGGGGAATACAGCGGACTTGCGGCATCGATGGTCTGATAGCGAAACTCGTTGTCCGGGGGCTCGTCGGGAAGAAATTCCGTGGTCACAAAGGTGTCGCGATCGACGATACCCCCGAATGCCGGAAAAACGGTTCCCCACCAGTCCGCGCCGCTGTTGCGAGGGTAGATAGTGCGATTGAATATGTTGCCGGTAAGCGGATCGACGGCGGAGGATGATGTGAACCAAGCTCCGATATATCCACGATTGATAAGTGCAGTTTGGATATTCCCCTGATTGTGAACTGTGCCCCTCATAGTTTTTACATGATACGGCTCGTCCGCGGACGCGGAGGATGAGGCCCACAACACGCTGATCACAACCCATTGGCAGATTCGAGCATTACTCACTTACCATCCCTCCAGGCGGGATCGAAGCAAACCTCAGCCCCGCTCTTAACGATAAATATGCCCACCGATCTCCCATATGTCAACGTCTTAGTTCTGCCTGTGTCTGAAAACAAATTCTAATGGACGTTTAGGGGGCGCACATAATCGATATATTTATTGCAGATTTCTCTTGACAAAGGGGGGGGGGGGTAACAGTACACTAAGTCCGGCTACTGGAAAGAGTAGTGGTAAACAAACGTAGCTTTCCGACTCAGTGCAAGAGTTTAGCGGAGGGATGAGGTATGTTTCGGTGGCGAAGGTTGGCGGCGTCAGTTTATTCAAAGATTGTTATCGGCACCCTGATTTCTGCGGTTGGAATTGCCGGCGGAATCTATGTGGGATATGGATGGACTTATGGGCGGCAGGAATTTGCGACTAAACAGCCGTTGTTCGAGAATTCGGTATCGGGCCCCTATGTCAAGTTTGCACCGGGTGATGCTTTTCCGCTTGAACAATATGTTGACTATCAGGGGCAATCGGGATCATTTGAGGACCTTCTGAAGGACAAGGAATCGCTGGTTATTTTTGCCGACTGGGGGTGTGATGGATGTCTGGACCTTTTGCGATTTACTCAGACCACCTTGCTTCAGCGATTGAAGCGAGGAGTGCAAGTAGTAGTTCTCGCCGAACAAGAGTCCGCCCCGATATTGGCGGAGTATGCGGGACTTATCAAGGGCACGATTCCCCTGAAAATTGACGGCGCATACTGGCGGGCGACCTACCATACTATCGTTTGGCCGACCATTGTCGGCGTCGATAATAGCGGAATTATTCAGCATGTCCAGATCGGCTATAGCGGGTTCATAGATCATGAACTGGTCGAGTTGTTTTTCTCGACCGCGCGGTAAACATTATTTACAGGAGGTAATGTATGAGATTCTGGCGACTCTCAATTGTGGTGCTGGTAGTTAGCTTCGCACTTGGGGCTACCCTTGCGATATTCTACCCGGCACCTGTCAGGGCGACAGAACAGTGCCGATTGAACTGCCCTCGATATTGGTGTGTAGAGTCTCTCCAGTGTCCGGAGGATGTTGCACTCTATGTAGGGTACGCACGTGGCAATGATTTTGATTGTTCGGGGCCGTGGGATTGTGGAATAGATCACTGGTGTACGACGCAGGTGATGTGCGCGGAAATCGATCCCTATGGTCCTTGATTGACGACGGAAACTAACATTTCGTAAACAATAAGGCCTGAGCCACCTCAGGCCTATTTACGTGGCACTAACAGTCAATGGGCTCACCTGCCGCCGCTCAAAGTTTTTGTTGAACACACCGCCATTCCCTCCTGATCTTGGGCATATGAGGATATGGTGGCATCTATGGCGAACAGTAAAGACCAATTCGACCAGATAGCGACGTTGCCAGAGGCCGACCTGACCCGGTTTGCGGAGTCATACGCTTCATTTACCCGAATTGTCAATTCCCTGCAACGGCANNCAGGATATGACGGCTCAGAATCTTGCGGCTAACGATTTTCTCGGTTCAATTTTGAACGCGGTGTCGGCGGCCGTGATCGCTGTTGATTGCGAAGGGGTGATCACGCATTTCAACCGGGCGGCGTCAGTTATCTTCGGCATTCCGGTAAGGGAGCCGATGGGGCGAAAATACGCTGAGATGCTACCCTTGGGAGAACCGGACACCGCCAACGCCGTGTTTGCTTTTAAGTCAGGTTTGACAGTTGACTCGGTGGAGAAGCGAATAACGCTCGATGACGGCACACGATTGCATCTGTCGGTATCAACCGAGATTCTTCGGGACCGTGAAGGTCGTTCGATTGGGTC
>CXWL01008286.1_pt1 | contig 68558 bp, 63 predicted proteins | sample 590931 | NCBI WGS metagenome assembly CXWL01 (sample SAMEA3498368, study PRJEB10139) | groundwater metagenome | biome: water well; material: biofilm material | place: Germany | collected 2015-04-27 | reverse complement strand
TCTTGCCCTTGAAGTCGGAGAGCTGGATGGTCTTGCCATCCGAGCCGGGCAGGGAAAACCGCGGAGCCTCTTCGCCCACCTTGAGTTGCGGCGGAGCCTCCGCGGCGGCGAGGAGCACGGTGAAGGCCAGTGCGCTGATCATGGCCCGCGAACCTAACACGGAAACCGCCCCGCCCTCCCTTGACAGGAGCGATCGGAACCGCCTAAAAAGTGCGAGCCTGAGGTTCCAACACAAATGAGCGACAAGCCGAGATCGAAATCCGACGAACTGCATGCCCTGTTGAGCGATCTTGGCCGCTGCGTGCAGGAGGCGGTGACGAGCTCGGCCGAAGTCTCGGCCGCCCTCGATCGCATCCGCGAGCGGGGTTACGAGCCCTCATTTGTGGTGGAGACCAGTGTCGCCTCTGCGGCCTCCCCATCCGCCGAGGGCGAGGGGGGAGTGGAGATGAGCGTGGGCGTCGCCCGAAGCCCCGAGCCCGCGGACCCTGCCATGACCCCGCTGGACAAGAAGTTCCTGCGGTCGTTGAAGATCAGCACAGAGTAGGGGCGGAACAAGGCTTGGCCCCTCCGAGATCATCGGAGCCGTCGCCGCGCGCGAACTTGAGGGTGGTCCACTGACCCTGGTTAGCACATCCATCCGCCCGGCGACGCAGGCCACGCCGCCGTTCGATGACCCGGGCATCCGCGTGGTCACCAGCTTCGAGGCGCTGATCGCGACACCTTTCCGCGACGGCGTCAACGCCGTGTGCTGGCCGCGTGATCTTCGGGGCGACTTCGACGAAGTCGTGCTGAGGCTTGAGACGGCTGACGACATCACCTCGATCGACGAAGCGCAATTGACGTCACTCGAGGTCAGCCCGGCTGGCCGCCAGGCCGTCGCCACGCTGCTCGACGATCTGCGCCGGTTGCGCGCGATCGGTCATGAGCCGACGCTCGACTGCGTGCGCCGCTACCCGCGTGATCACGGCGGACCGGTGGCGACCGACGTGCACTCCTTCCATGTCGACAGCGCGACTGCGCCCGTCGATACCTTCCTGTGCAGTTACACCGGGGCTTCGAGTGAAGGGCTGCGCAATCACGAAGCGAGGCGGCTGGTCGACGCGCCGGCGGTTCGAGCCCAACTGCTCGAGCGCTTCGGCGGCGAAGAAGGCGGGGCATTCACAGCCTGGCTCGGCGAGAACAGCTTCGATCTCCACCACGAGCCGCTGCCCTCAGCCAGGCCGTTTTCGTTCGGCCTCGGCAACCTGTGGCGCATCGCCGTGCAGTACTCGGGGTGTCCGGTACCGGCGTTCATCCATCGGGCGCCCGAGGACTCGGCGGGCCAACCGCCCCGCTTGCTGCTGATCAGTTGACTCCGGACCTTGACGACCTGTGCCGGTCGGCCGCCGGCGTGACGTCCTTGGCGAGCGGGAATGTCTCCGCCCCCGTTGTCTTGCCCGACTGACACGGGCACGCCGGCCCGACATTTGGCCGCCCGTCAGCGGATCGTCGAACCACCCGCGAAGCGGGCGGCGGGGCCAAGCTCCTCTTCGATTCTCAGAAGCTGGTTGTACTTCGCCACGCGATCGGTGCGGGAGGCCGAGCCGGTTTTGATCTGACCGCAGTTCGTGGCCACCGCGAGGTCGGCGATGAACACATCCTCGGTTTCACCGCTGCGGTGCGACATCACCGACGAGTAGGAGGATCGGGTGGCGAGGGCCACGCATTCGAGGGTTTCGGTGAGTGTCCCGATCTGATTGACCTTCACCAGGATCGAGTTGGCTACGCCCTTCGCGATGCCCTCGGCGAGGATCTGTGGGTTGGTGACGAAAAGATCGTCGCCCACGATCTGGCACTTCGAGCCGAGGGCGTCGGTCAGGGCCTTCCAGCCATCCCAGTCGGCTTCGCCCAGTCCATCCTCGATCGACACGATGGGGTACTTCTTCACCCACGACTCGTACATCGCGATCATCTGGTCGGAGGTCTTCTCTTTCTCTCCGGACTTCTTGAAGACGTACTTCTTGCCCTCGTGCAGCTCGCTCGCGGCCACGTCGAGGGCCAGGCCGATGTCCTTGCCCGGCTTGTAGCCGGCGGCGGAGATGGCGGTGATGATGGTCTCGATCACGCCTTCCGAGGAAGGCAGATCGGGAGCGAAGCCGCCCTCGTCGCCCACCGAGGTGGCCATGCCCTTCTTCTTCAGGATGCCCTTGAGAGTGTGGAACACTTCGGCGCCCATGCGCAAGGCTTCGGCGAAGGAAGCCGCGCCCACCGGCACGATCATGAACTCCTGAGGGTCGAGCTTGTTGTCGGCGTGGGCGCCGCCGTTCACGATGTTCATCATGGGCACGGGCAGAGTGCGGGCGCCGGGGCCGCCGAGATAGCGGTAGAGGGGAAGTCCCACACTCGCCGCCGCGGCCTTGGCGTTGGCCAGGGAGACCGCGAGGATGGCGTTGGCGCCGAGGCGCGACTTGTTCGCGGTGCCGTCGGCGTCGATCATCAACTGATCCACCACGATCTGCCCGATGGCGTCCTCGCCGCGCAGGATGTCGGCGATCTCGCCGTTCACCGCGGCCACCGCCTTGAGCACGCCTTTGCCGAGGTAGCGCTTCTTGTCGCCATCCCGGCGCTCGACCGCTTCCCGTGATCCGGTTGAAGCGCCCGAGGGCACGGCGGCGCGGCCGAAGCTGCCGTCCTCGAGAGTGACCTCGGCTTCGAGCGTGGGGTTCCCCCGCGAGTCCAGGATTTCGCGAGCGTGGATGTCGGTGATTTCGGTGCTCATGTTTTCTCCCGTTTGGGTGCGGTGATGAGTGAGGCGCCCGCTTAAACATAGCAGCGGCGCGAGCGGTCCCCAATCTGGTAGCGTCGCCCCTCCACAAGAGCCTCAAGGCTCTAAAACGATAAGGACTCCACCGCCAATGACCAGCGGATCGCCCGTTCACGAAGCGCTCGCCCACCTTGAATCCAACTTCGACGGCTTCAAGAAGACCCTGATCGAGCTGTCGAAAATCCCCAGCATTTCGGCGGCGCCTTTCCCCAAGGAGGCGGTGCAGAAGTCCGCCGCCGCCATCGCCGATTCGCTGCGCGCGGCCGGAGTGGAGAACGTCCAGATACTGAACATCGAAGGCGTGCACCCTTACGTCTACGGCGACTATCTTCACAAGAAGGGCGCCCCCACCCTTCTGCTCTACGGCCACCACGACGTGCAGCCGGTGGGGAACGAGGCCCGCTGGACCACACCTCCCTTCGAGCCGGTGGAGAAGGGCGGACGGCTTTACGGCCGCGGCGTGGCCGACGACAAGGGCGGGGTGATGACCCACGTGGCCGCGGTCGCCTGTTATCTCAAGACCGTGGGGTCTCTGCCCTGCAACGTGAAGTTCGTCATTGAGGGTGAAGAGGAGATCGGCTCGGAGAATCTCGCCACCTTCCTGAAGAAGTACCGCAAGATGCTCGATGCCGACTTCATCGTCCTCTCCGACACCGCGAACTTCGACACCGGCGTGCCCGCCCTCACGTACCAGCTCCGCGGCATCGTGCAGGTGGACGTCGAGGTCGAGACTCTCAAGCAACCGCGGCATTCCGGGATGTGGGGTGGTCCGGTGCCCGACCCCGTCCAGGTTCTCTCGCGCATGATCGCCGACCTCACCGCCGCCGACGGCAAGATCAATGTGCCCGGCCTCTACAACAAGGTGGCGAAGACCGGGGCCAAGCAGCTCGCGCGCATCCGCAAGCTGCCCTTCCGCGAGGCCCAGTTCAAGAAGGAAGCGGGTCTTCTTCAGGGCGTCCGTCTCTCGGGCGAGGCGCGCTACTCGGTGTACGAGCGCCTGTGGACCCGCCCGTCGCTCACCGTGATCGCGATGGAGTCGCATCCGCTCAAGGGCGCCTCCAACCAGATCGTGAGCGCGGCGCGCGCACGCCTTTCTCTGCGCACCGTGCCCAACATGGACGGCGCCGACGCGGGCCGGCTGCTGGTGAAGCGCCTCACCAAGAACCCGCCGTTTGGCTCCAAGGTCACGGCCAAGGTCACCGGCAACACACCGTGGTGGACCACCGACCCGGAAGGTCCCGCGTTCGAGGCGGCTCGCCGCGCGCTCAAGGCCGGCTACGGCAAGGAGACGGTGATGATGGGCGCGGGCGGAACCATCGGCTTCGTTGGCCCCTTCGAGAAGACCCTGGGCGGCGTGCCCTGCCTGCTGATGGGCGTTGAAGATCCGTACTGCAACGCGCATTCGGAGAACGAAAGCCTCGACATCGCCGACTTCAAGAAGTCGATCCGCAGCGCCATCTTCATGTACGACGAACTGAGCCGCGTCACGACGTAGAGCCGGTGGCTGAGCGCAGTCCGTTAAGCAACGAGTGTCGAAGCCACCGCGCGCACCCGAGCCAGCAGCAAGGTTGTTGTACCTCTCGTCACCCCCGGGCGCGCAGCCTGGCCATGTAGCCACCCCGTCCGACGTGCGGAAACCGGGGGCCCAGCGCGAGCATTCCGTTGGTAATCGCGACACGTTCGCATCGGACCCCAAAGAAGGTTGCCGGGTCTATTTCGGAACCTTCGCCGAGTTTGCCTCCTGAAGACCGCCATCCGGCCAGGGCTCGGGAGCCGGCCTTCCGGCGGCCCGCTTGATCTGAGAGGCCATGCGCTGAAGTTGAAGGAAACGACGGTACTTTTCCTCCACCGGCAAGGCGGCGAGCCAGCTCCGGCGTCGAGCCTTGCTCGCGAAGATCTTCTGCGCGAGCTCGGCGACGGTCGCTGCTCGTCGTGGGCTGCTGTCCGTGGTCACGGTGTCCGGGTCGATCTGTTCCATGCGTCAACCAGTTGATAGCGTAAGAGTATGTCGTTCAGGCGTTCTCTGTCGACCGCCTCATTTCCGGCCAGCATGGCCAGACGCTCCCGATCCTTGGGCCGGTTCGTCTGCAACATGATGGCCATGAGGTGTTCCAGGCTCAACACGCGTACCGGAACGCCTTCGAACGTTCTGGATTCTGCGCGGTCCAGGGCCTCGGCAACGAGGTCGTTGTAGGCGGGGAGGAGTTGAACCGGCACTCCACCAATCACAACAGCCTCGGCTTCCGCGGGGAATCCGCGGGCCTTTAGAGCGGCGTAGATGGGCTCAATGTTCACCAGCAGTCCGGTTTGCGGCAGGACGCAGAAGATATCGAGGTCGTAGGTGACGACGGGTTCATCGTGGAATAGCAGAGCCATCGCGCCACCGATGGCGTGGCGGCCGATCAGGCCCTCGCGTTCGAGGTCGTTGATCGTCTGAAGGGCGAGCTTCACGACCGCGCGGCTTTCTCTATCGCCTTCGTGATCCCCACGGTGCGGATGCTGACCGCCTTGGCTTCCCAGCAGCCGAAGGGCATGCGCAGTTCGTGAAGCAGCGCGCCATCCACTTTATCGACGGTCTCCCATGCGATGGATACTACAAGGGGCCATCTCTGCCGCGTTCGGGGCGCTCCCTACATCTGTGATTTCGGAGGAGGGCAGCGTGGTTTCGGCGCATGCCGCGTCACGACGTACACGCCGCGCACCCGAGCCACCGCCAAGCCTGTTGTACCTCTCGTCACCCCTCGGAGCTGACGGACCGCGCCGTTCCGTCCCGGTCCGTCACCCCCGGTGCAGCCACTCCGTTCGACGTGCGGAAACCGGGGGCCTAGCGCGAGCTGGCCGTTGGTAACCGCGATGCCACGCACCCTTCCGATCGCTACCCCGGTGAATCGTCGAGGAGGACTTCCAGCACCTGCAACTCGCGCTTCACGAGCAAACGCTCGGCGATGGCGATGAGGACCGCGTAGGTGGCGAAGGAGCCGAGGCAGGCGAGGAGCAGCATCGGCATCGAATAGGCGCCGTCGTCGAAACGTGAGCTGAGCCACACCAGGAACAGGAATGGCGAGGCGATAAGGGCGGTGGCCAGGGTGGCGAGAAGACTCAGCAAACCATTGCTGCCCTGACGCGCGTCCACTCGTTGCGCGAACGGGTTCAGGCGGTCGTGGGGCAGGGCGAAGGGCCGCAGAATCGAGACGAAGTGCTGCACGCCCATGCTGGTGGGGATGAGCGCAAGCACGATCGCGGCCATGCCGAAGGCGGCATCAGCGCCCGCGCGCCACCCCATCACCGCGATGATGGCGACGAGCGGGGGCAGCCGGAACAACAAGCTGGAAACGTCGCTGGCGGCGAGCAGCGACCAGCGCGGGGCCGGAGTGCCGAGGATGAGGGCGACGCCACGACCGACCACCAGGAACGCGTTCCCGCCCACCAGGCTCAGGAACACCACCATGCCCACTGGGCTCACCAGTGTTCCCGGGCGGGACAAGGAGAAGGCGAGGAACCCCATCATCAGCGTGGGCATGAGCAGCGCCATCCGCGCCGCGGGAGTGCGCAGTTGGGTGCGCAGTTGGGTTTCGATCAGCGCGCCTAAGGCCCCGGGCAGGAAAACGCGGGCGGGTCGGACCTTCGCGGACTTCCGCACTCGATCTTCGCCCTCGCCGGCGAGGATCCGATTGAGCAGCGTCATGGAAAGGATGGTGATGCCGGCGAGCAGGAGCACGGCGGGAATCGCGTACCGCAGACTCGCGGCGAAGTCGCCCGCTCCCGCGTACACCGCGGCCCGGGCCGCCCATCCGAGAGGCGACAACACGGCCAGCGGTTCGATGAGAGGGCGCAGTGCCTCCCGGGTGCCGCGATAGTTGAAAAGCGAGGGCAGGAAGAAAATCGAGAAGGCCAGCACGCGGGCCAGGTCGGCCACCCAGGTTCGGCGGGCCATCAGCACCGCGAGCAGTGACATGGCGTGGGCGCCGGCGAGCAGAGTGAGATGGGCGAGCAGGGCGAGGGGGAGAGTGACGAGGATGAGCGCGGGCGAGGACGCAGCGCCAAGAGCCGCGCCGATCAGCACCGGGGATTCAAGAACCAGGGGCGCCACCACGCCGGTGAGCAGCGAATACGCCAGCAGTTCGCCGCGGCGGATAGGCAGATGCAGCAGGTTCTGCAAGGAGGCCCCGGAGAGATTGGTGAGGATGAGTGGCCGGGTCAGGAAGAACACGCCGAACATGGTGACGACCAGGGCCGCGATGTCGGCGAAGCGGTCGACCCGCTCGCCCCGGCTCTGCGAGAGGACGAAGTAGGCGCCCACGCCCAGGGCGGCGGTGAAGGCGAGATAGAAGAGGCCGGTCAGGGCGATGAAGATCGACGAGGCGCCCGCGGAGACGAAGGCGCGCAAACGGGTGCGCAGCGACAGCCCGAGGAGAAGGAGAAGGCGGGTCACGCGCCGAGGAAGGAAGGCGGCAGCTTCGGCTTCTCGGCGCCCACCACCTGCAGGAACACATCTTCGAGCCGCGCGTCGGCACCCATCTGACGCAGCCGCCTTATGTCGTCCAGCGTGCCCGAGGCCACGAGCTTGCCCTCATGGATCACGCCGATCTCGTCGCACAGACGCTCGGCCACGTCGAGCACGTGGGTGGTGAAGAAGATGGTGAGGCCTGAAGCCACAAGGGCGCGGAGCAGGTCGGCGATGGACTTCACCGAAACCGGATCCACACCGTTCAGGGCTTCGTCGAGGAAAAGCACCCGGGGCTTGTGGATGAGTGCCGCGGCCAGGGCCAGCTTCTTCTTCATGCCCAGCGAGTACTCCATCACCGTCTGGGCCCGCGCCTCGGCGAGATCGAAGTAGTCGAGAAGTTCTTCGCTGCGTCTCCTCGCCTCCGCGGTGGCGAGACCGTGGATTCTGCCGATGAAGAGCAGAGTCTCCTCGCCGGTGAGCCGATCGAAGAGGGGAAGGTCGTCGGGGACGAGGCCGATGGAGGCCTTCACCGCCATGGGATCTTGATCGATCGACTGGCCGAGGATCAGCACGTCGCCGCTCGTGGGCTTCAAGAGACCGGTCAACATGCGGAGAGTCGTGCTTTTCCCCGCGCCGTTGGGTCCGAGAAACGCGTAAAGCACGCCCGGCCGCACGGCGAGGGAGAGATCGCGCACCGCCGCCTTGTTCTTGTAGGTCTTGACGAGGTGACGGGCCTCGATGGCGAAAGAGGACATCAGCTGCCGATCAACCGCGAATAGATGGAACGGGCCCGCCCGAGGTCCGCTGTGCCCTTGATCAGGGCCCGGCCGTCGCGGAAGAGAAGCATCTCGGAGTTCGCTTCGCGCAGGCGGACCACGTGTTCGGAGAGAGTGACGTCGCCGATGGCCCGCCAGGTCACCGCGAAGTCCTCGATGTCGAGGGACAAACCGTGCGCGGGCGGGCGGATCTGCACGGCGTCACGTCCGCACAGGAACGCCTCGCCGAGTGCGGCTTCGCGGGATACGAACACTCCGCTCACGCACGCCTCGCACGATGGCGCGGTCTGCCCGAGGTCGATCCGGTCGAACTGAGAAGTCCACACGTCGATGCTCACGAGACCGACGCTCACCGCTTCGGGATGGCCGGAGAGGATCTTCAGCGCCTCGGCGCCCTGGAGGCCCGCGATCACCTGCACGATGGGCGCGATCACACCCGCGGTGTCGCAGGTAGGGGACGAACCAGCGGGAGGCGCGTCGCCAAGGACGCAGCGCAGGCAGGGCGTCTTGCGATCTCCGCGCAGGATGGGCAATACGAGGCCGTAAGAGCCCACGCAGGCCCCGTAGATCCACGGAATCGAGGTCTCGATGCTGAGGTCGTTCAGGACGTAGCGGGTGTCGAAGTTGTCGGTGCCGTCGAGGAACAGGTCGATGTCCGAGAGCAGCACACGCGCGTTCTCCCAGGTGAGATCGTCCACCACGGGCTCGATGGTCACATCGGAGTTCACCGTGCCGAGGCGTGCGGCGGCGGCGAGAGCCTTTGGTCGCAGGGCCGCGGCATCGGCCTCGGTGAAGAGGGTCTGGCGCTGGAGGTTCGACTCTTCCACAATGTCGCGATCGATCAGCCGGACCACACCCACGCCGGCCCGCACCATAGTCTCCGCAAGCTGCGACCCCAGGGCGCCGCAACCCACCACGGCCACCCGCGAGGCGCGCAGTCCCGCCTGGCCCGCAGGGCCGATGGGGGTGAAGATCTCCTGGCGGGAGTACCGCAACGACCGCGAAGGAGGCACTACGTGCTGCGCGCCTGGGCGTGGAACAGAGCGGCCGCGCGCATGGCCTCGAGCGGGGCCTCGGCGCCCGTCCACACCTCGAACTGCGCGCCCGCCTGGGCCAGCAGCATCTCGAACCCGCTGATGGCCACGCAGCCCGACTCGGCGGCTTCGCGCAGGAGGCGCGTTTCCAGCGGGTCGTAGATCATGTCGAGAACCGTGGCCCCTTTCTTCAGCAGGGCCATGGGCACAAGCGTCTGTTCGGCGAGCGACCCTCCGCCCACCGGCGTGGCGTTGATGAGGATGTCCCACTCGGTGTTCAGCAGGACAGAGAGATCGCCGGCCGCGCAGCCCACTTCGGCTCCGACCTGCGCCGCCTTCTCGCGATTCCGGGCCAGGATGCGAACCCGCGCCCCACGTTCCTCAAGGGCCACTGCGGCCGCGCGCGCCGCTCCGCCGGCGCCGAGGATGATCGCCGACTTACCCTTGATCTCACCACGCTTGCGCAGGGGCCGCACCACACCGAGGCCGTCGGTGCTCGAACCGTGGAGCTGGCCGGTGCTTTGCACCACCACGGTGTTGACGCTACCGCTCTGGGCCACCGTGGCGTCTACCGCGTGCATGCGGCTCACCATCTCGACCTTATAGGGCCGGGTGACCGAGAAACCGGAGAGGCCGAGGTGGGGGAAGGCCTGGAAAAACGCGGCCATCGAGTCGGACTGCAGAGGGACGAAGACCGCGTCGATGGAGGCCTGGGAGAACCCGGCGTTGTGCATGGCCGGGGAAAGACTGCGCAGGACGTCGCCCCCGACGAGGCCATACACGCGGGTCTGCGAGTTGATGGCCTTCACGTTGTAAAGGGTGTCCATGTCGCCGGCGGGAATCTGGCCGGCCGCGGCCTCGTGGCCCTTCCCGGTGGAGGCGTAGACAAAAGGCGCGCCGTACTTCGGGCCCACGATGCGGGTGATGGCGCCGAGCGGACCAAGCGCGATGGCGATGAGCGGGGTGGGCGAGGCCGCGTGTTTGTGAACCAGTTCCATCAGGCGGCCCACATCGGTCATCGAGCGCGGACTCACCGCGATCTTCACGATGTCGGCCCCCGTCTTGCGCATCCCCTCGTAAAGCAGCTCGAGGTCCTGGGGCGTGCCGGTCATGTCGTGATACGAAACGATCAGACCCTTGCCCGCTTTTTCGGTGATGAGGTCGAAGAAGCCGCTTCGATACTCGACGTCCACGTAGTCGTAGCCGCGCCGCACCGCCTCGTGCAGCAGGGCGTGACGCTTCGGATCATCGTCGCGCAGTTTGCCCCCTTCAGAGTCGGGGCGCGCGGTGAAGATCAGCGGCTTGCTCTTGACCCGCAAAATGGTGAGCAGGTCGAGATCGGTGACCAGGTCGCCGCGGATCTCGAACATGTCGGCCACTCCGGAAAGGTCGGCCATGCGGTCGATCAGATCGACCATCAGCCTTTCCGTGAGAGAGATGCAGAGGGAGGCCACGCAAACAGTAGTCTAGCCCTGCCCTCCCATGCAGGATGTTCTCCTCCTCTCCCGCACCGACCTCGAGCGGACCCTCGATTTCACCTCCGTTCTCGGAGCCTTGAGCGAGGCCTTTGTCGCCGAACATTCGGGTTTTTGGGATACCCCGAGAAGAATCACCGCCCATACCAAGGCTGGAGGCTTGCTGGCCATGCCCAGTGGAGGCGGATCGCCCGAGGCCTTGGGGGCCAAACTCGTGACCACCTTCGTTGGGAATCACGCCCTGGGCCTGCCCAGCGTTTCCGGGCTCTATGCCCTCTTCGATCCGCGGTCCGGTGTGCCTCTCGCCGTGATGGACGGGACATTCCTCACCCTGATCCGCACCGCCGCGGTTTCGGCCCTCGCCACCCGCCTGCTGGCGCGGCAAGACGCGCGCACCCTCGGCGTGATCGGCGCGGGCGCCCAGGCAGGGATTCACATCCGCCTCATCGCCGCAGTGCGTCGCATCGACACCGTGGTGATCTGGGCGAGGCAGCAGGCCAAGGCCCAAGCGCTCGCCGCTTCGCTTCGCAAGCTGCCGGATCTTCGCTCGATAAGGTCCTGGATCGCGGCCGCCAGGGTGGAAGAGGCTGGCGAATGCGATGTGGTGCTCACCGCCACCGCGGCCACGGAGGCCTTGTTGCCCGGGGAGACGCTGCGGCCGGGCGCGCATCTCAATTCGATCGGAGCCCATACCCGGAACACGCGCGAGATCGACACCCGCGCCGTCACTCGGGCCACCATCCTGGCGGTGGAGAGCAAAGACACGCTGCAGGAGGCGGGAGACTTCCAGATGGCCGAGGCGGAGGCGGGCGACGTCGTTCGACGCGTGGTGACCCTGGGCGCGTTGATCGATATGGCGGCGGGCGAGCCGCCCCCCCGCGATCCCGAAGGATCAGCATCTTCAAGTCCACCGGCGTCGCTTTCGAGGATCTTGCCGTGGCCGCCGTCGCCTACCGTCGCGCCCGGGAATTGGGTCTCGGCGCAGGCTTTTCCTTCCACCGCTGACTTAGACTGCCTTTCCAAGGAGACGTTGTGATGACAAGACACTTCAGGCTGCTCGGGTTCTATTTCTGGCTGCTCGCCCTCTTCACCCTGGGCCGCTGGGGGCTGTCGCTCGGCGGAGCCGAGTACGCGAAGACCACGCACGTCTTCAGCCTGGTGACCCTGGCGCTGATCGCCTCCGCCCATCATGCCGCGTTCGCGCGGGCCTTCGAGCGCTACAAGATCAAGGACGCGCTCGTCCTGGGCGCTCTCATCGGTCTGACCTCGCAGATTGTGGTCTTCGCCTCGACCCTGATTTCCTACATGTTCGGCATCACCACCTTTTGGAACACGCCCGCCGCCCTCAACCAGACCGCCGATGTGCCGTTTGCCGCCGCGATGATGTCGCGCACCGGCGGCCTCGTGGGGAACACCCTCTTCAACGTGATCGCCGCCGCTATCGGCTACGCGATGGGTGGAAGTCTCAAGCCCAGCAGGTAGAACGGCTATCGCTTGAACGAACGGGACCTCCTCCCCGCTTTCACCGCCGCGGCCTTCGCAGGCGAGGCGGAGGAGCGGGCCTTTGTCGAGGCGGCGCGGGCCTTAAGGCCCGCCGAGGCGCTGAAGCTCCTCGAGGTGGTTTCGAACCGTGTTCTCTCCCAGAAAGACCCGGGCCGCCACACCAAGCGGGTGAAGCTCTTCGCCGCGGCAACCGAAGGCTGGACGGACCGGTCTCTCTTCCTTCCCTTCGTGCGCGCCCTGCGAACCGCGGATGCGCCGCTGCGGAACGTGCTCGTCGAGGCGATCCCCAGGGTGAACAGCGTCGAGGCGCATGGCGAACTTGCGGGCCTTCTGCGCGCGCCCGAACCTCTGCTGCGCGGGGCCGCGTCCAAGGCACTCGGAAGGATCGGCGGACGCACGGTGTTCGACATGGTGGGGAAACTCATCGCCGAACCTCCCTTCCCCGGCCGGATCGAAGCCATGGAGGTTCTCATGGCCATGGCGCCTCAGCATGCGGCGCCCCACCTCAAGGCCGTTCTGAACGTGGGGAGCCCGCCTGAGAAACTTCGCGCCATCCTGCATCTCTCTTCGCCGGCCAGCGCGGAGAAAGACCCGCACGGCGCCGCCGCGGTCCTGGCCCCGATCATGTCCGATGCGAACGAAGCCCTGGCGGTGGCGGCGGCTACCGGATTTTGCGCCATCGCGAGCGAGGATGAGTACTTCGAAAGAGCCGAGCCGATTCTCGACGACAACCGCATCGAGCTGGCCCGCGTGGTGCTTCAAGCGCTTTCCCGGTTCAACAGCGCCCGGTCCACCCGCGTCCTCTCCCGCAAACTGCGCGAGGGGCCGAACTCCCTGCGCCAGGCCGTGCTGGTCGTTTTGGAGATCCGGCGCGACGAGAGCGCCGTTCCGCTGCTCGTCGAAGCCCTCGGACTCAAAAACCCACTGCTCCGCAGCGCCGCCGCCAACCTGCTTTCCCAGCTCGGCCAGGAAGGCCGCGCCGACCTCTCCCGGACGGTCTTGTGGCTGCTCAAGAGCCGCGACGCGGATGTCCGACGATTCGGAGTCGAGCTCGCGCGGTCGGCGGGCAAACCCGAAGAACTCTGGCCGCAGCTGGTCGAATATCTCCGGGATGAAGACTGGTGGGTCCGAGAGCGCGTGGGCGATGTGCTGGTCGAGATCGCCGCCGATTCCATCCTGCGGCCGGTGGCCCAGCTCCTGTCCGAGTCGGATCCGCTCATCCGTCGCTTCGGTACGGACATGCTGAGACGTCTCAAGAGCCAGGCGGCGCTCGGCACGCTTGTGCGCGTGGCTGACGGGGACATGGACTGGTGGGTAAGGGAGGGCGCGGTGGAAGCACTTGGAGCCATCGGCGATCCCCGCGTGGTTCCCCATCTTGTCGACATGATGAGCCGCTCGCCCGAGATTCAGGTTGCCTGCCTGCGAGCCCTGGGAGATCTCCGCGCCCGGACCGTCGCCCCTCACGTTGCCGCCATGCTGGTCTCGCCCGACCCCGATGTGCGCGGCGCGGCCATCGATTGCCTCACCCTATGCGAAGCGGTTCAGGAAGTTCCAAGCGTCCAGGCGGTGCTCGAGGATTCGCATCCGAGAAACCGCTTGCGGGCCCGCGAGTTCCTGCTCAGGTTCGCCGCACGGAACCGGACCGGGAATCAAACCGTGGCGGGCAGCGTGCTCGATCAACTCCTCGTTCAGACCGTGGAAATGGAGGCGGACGACCTGGTGCTCCTCTCCGACCGTCAACCGGCGATCAAGAGGGCGGGACGCATGGAGGAGATGCCCGGCCCGCTCCTGCCCGGCGAGCAGGTGCGCGCGCTCCTCCTTCCGAGGCTCTCACTTCAGCAGCGCGAGGATCTTGCGGCGCTCAAAGACGTCGACTTCTCCTACGAGGTACCGGGCCGCGAACTCCGTTTCCGCGCGCACGTTTTCACCGAGATGGGCGGCCTCGCCGCGGTGTTCCGGACCATCCGAAACACGCTGCTCGACATCGACAAGGGCGGTTTCCCCGACATCGTGAAGTCGTTCCAGACCTTCAAGGACGGTCTGGTGCTGGTGGGCGGGCCCACCGGATCGGGAAAGTCGACCACCCTGGCCGCGATCATCGACGCCATCAACCGCAGCTCCAGCCACCACATCCTGTCGATCGAAGACCCGGTTGAGGTGGTTCACGCCAACAAGAAGAGCCTCGTCAATCAGCGGGAGATCGGCGCGCACGTCTTCTCGTTCGCGGGCGGGCTTCGCGCCGCCCTGCGTCAGGACCCGGATGTGCTCCTCATCGGCGAGGTCCGGGATTTCGAGACCATCTCCGCCGCGGTGAGTGCCGCCGAGACCGGGCACCTGGTGTTCGGCTCCGTTCACACCACGTCCGCCGCTTCCACCGTCGATCGTCTGGTGAGCGCCGCGCCCTCGGCGCAGCAGGACCACATGCGAAGTCTGCTCGCGGGCAGCCTCCGCGCCGTGATCTGCCAGTTCCTTTTGCGACGCCTGTCGGGCGGCCGTTGCCTCGCGGTCGAAGTGATGATCAACAACGACGCGGTGGCGAGCCTGATCCGCAAGGGCAAGGGCTTCCAGATCCCCTCGGTCATCGCCACCGCGCGCGAACAGGGCATGCAGCTCATGGACTCCGAGCTGATGCGCCTCTTCAAAGAGGGCCAGGTGAGCGCCGAAGAGGTGTACATGAAGGCCGCGAGCAAGAAGGAATTCGAGAATCTCGACCCGGCGCAGCCGGGCCGCCCGGGAGCCTGACACCATGGCGCGCATCGACTCATTCCTGCGGCTCGTGGCGGACCAGAAGGCGAGCGATCTCCACTTCCATTCCGGAGCGCCGCCCACCATCCGTTTCGATGGGGACCTCCTGGCCCTGCCTTTCCGGACACTTTCCGAAATGGAGACGAAGCGCTTCCTCGAAGAGATCCTGACCTCGGAGCAGAAGGAGATCCTGCACGCGCAGGGGCAGGTCGACGTCCTCTACTCGTTGCCGCAGGTGGGCCGTTTCCGCGGAAGCGTCTTCAATCAGGCGCGGGGATGGAGCGCCGTGTTCCGCGTGGTGCCGGGCTCCATCCCGAGTCTCGAGGACCTCGGGCTGCCGCCCTCCATCGAGAAACTCTCGCGCCTGCAAAACGGGCTCGTGCTCGTCACCGGGCCCACGGGCTCGGGGAAGTCCACCACCCTCGCCGCTCTGGTGCGCCAGATCAACCAGACCTCGTCGCGACACATCATCACCGTCGAGGACCCGATCGAATACGTGCACGAACCCATCTTGAGCCGAATCACTCAGCGGCAGGTCGGCAAACACGTCGAGAGCTTCAGCGCCGCACTGCGTTCGGCGCTTCGGGAGGCGCCCGATGTTCTGGTCATCGGCGAGATGCGCGACTCGGAGACTATCCAGCTCGCCCTCTCGGCCGCGGAGACGGGTGTGCTCGTCTTCGGCACGCTGCATACGAATACCGCGGCCCGCGCGGTCGATCGCATTCTCGACACTCTCGCCGAAGAGGTGCGCGAACACGCGCGCGGTGTGTTGTCGGTGCTCTTGCGGGCGGTGATCGCCCAAAGGCTTTTGCGCCGGTCGACCGGGGACGGCCGGGTGGCAAGTGTTGAGGTGCTCTTCGGCTCGGTCGCGGTCGGCAACATGATCCGCGAGGGCAAGACCCATCAGATCGAGGGAACGCTGCAGTCGGCGAGCGACCTCCATGGGACCATGGGCTTCGACAACTGCCTTTTCCGTCTCGCCAAGGAGCGGCTGGTGACCTCGGACGAGGCGGTCACGTTCGCCCGGGCCCCGGAGGCCCTGCGCCGACGCCTTTCGGAAATGCCGCGGGACGACCAATGAGTGAGGCGCCGTGACTGAAGAGCGCAAGGCCGCCCGCGAGGACGAGTCGGATGCCAAGAGGGTCAGCCTTCTCGCCCAGGTCCAGGAGCTCGAGGCCGACTCGCGGTTCCTGGACGCGGCCTCGCTGATCGCGATCACGCTTCCCGCGGGTACCGATGAGCTCCCCAAGGCGGACCTGAGCCTGGCCCGCCGCGCGGTTGAGCTGTTCGCGCGGGGCGGGGAAGTCCGATCGGCGGCCCAGATCATGGTGCGTTTCCCCGTCGATCTGGCCCTCTTCGTCGCAGACGAATGTGGCCAGGGCGTGGGTCTTGCCGCGGCCGCCCTTGCGGAGTTCAGCGGGCGTCCGGAGATGGCCCTGCGCCTCAGGTCCTGGCTCGGGCACTACTCCGAGGCGGCCCGTCTTGCCCGCCAGCTCGAAAGGCACATCGAGGCGGGAGAGCTCTTTGAGCGGGGGCACATGCCGATCGAGGCCTCGCGCTCGTTCGCACATGGAGGCGACCGTCGCCGCGCCATCGATGCCATCATCGGGATCGAGCCGAGCCACTCCTCGTACCGCTCGGCCTGCGTGAGCGCCATCCGCCTGGCCAGCGAAGAGGGCGACATTCCCTTCTCTCTCGACCGCTTTGTCATTCCTTTCCTGGCCACGCGTGGGCATGACGCCGCCCAGCTCGACGCCCTCACCCTTCTGGCGCACCTGTACTTGAAGAAGGGGTTGCGGGAGAACGCGCGAGAAGTCGCGAATGCGCTTCTGGCCGCGGACCCCTCCCACCCCATCGCCAGCCAGATCCGACACACCCTCAAGCTTTCGGTGCCTGACGATGGGGGGCTTCTTCCCGATCTGCCCGCAGCGCCCAGGCTCCCGGATCCTGAGGATCTGATCTGCGCTCCCGGGCGGGCTCCCCTTGCCGGCGTGTTCGCGGTCGGAACCCTGGTCGAGGGCCGTTACAAGCTGGTCGAGAGAATCGGCCGCGGCGGCACCTCGGCGATCTTCAAGGCTCTCGACACCGTCCTGGGCGACCACATCGCGCTCAAGGCCTTCCTCCAGGCGGTTTCCGACGAGAACGCCGACCGGCGCATCCGGCGCGAGTTGAGGATGGCTCGCGAACTCACCCATCAGAACATCGTCCGCGTCCATGAGCTTGGGTCCCACCAGGGCTTCCGCTACATCACCATGGAACTTCTGGAGGGAATCGACCTGCGCGACAAGATGATCGTAGGACTCTCCCAGGCGAAGGCGATCGACTACCTGATCCAGATCTGCGACGGCCTCGGCGCCGCTCACGAGAAGGGCATCGTCCACCGCGACATCAAGCCCGAGAACTGCTTCATCACCCATACCGAAATCGTGAAGCTCCTCGACTTCGGCATAGCGAAGGTGGTGAGCGCCCCCGGAGCCACCCAGAGCGGCGCCATTCTTGGGACTCCCGGCTACGTGGCCCCGGAGCAGATCACCGGCTACAGCGACGTGACCCATCGAGCCGACCTCTATTCGCTCGGGATGGTGGCCTACGAGATGTTCGCGCACCGAACACCCTTTGGGCTTCCGGACCTGATGAGCCTGATCCGCATGCACATGGAAGTCGTGCCACCGGAGCCGCGATCGCACAACCCCGACATTCCCGAACCCCTCTCGAAGGCCATCATGAAGCTCATCGAGAAGAATCCCGCGAACAGATACGAGAGCTGCGCCGACCTCAAGACCCACCTCATGGCGATCCGTCCCCTGCTCATCTAGTCTCGGGGGTCGGGTTTGCACTTTTAGCGTCGGGTTTCTAAGATCGCCGCCACGTTCCCTCCCTAAAAGACCCCGCACCCTCCCCGCCTGTCTGTCGCGCCGGCCGCGTCGATCGCATCGATCCGCGGGCCGCTCCGCGAGCCCGAAGGAAAAAACCGAATGTCTGACGAACAGAAACCCAAAGGGTCCGACGACCCAGGGTCGGCCCCGCCGTCCCCCGACTCGCCTGCCGGCGAGGCCGGTGCGGGCGATCGCGATCGCCCCAAGGGGGATCGTGGGCGGGGAGGCCGGGGCCGTCGTGGTCCGCGGCGCACCCCGACCGAGGCGCCGGCCGGTGTCGACGCCCAGGCGCCGGTCAAAACGCAGCCCAAGGAGCCGGGCGAAGCCCCGGCCGAACGTAAGCCGAAACCCGAGGGCGGAGGCGGGGGAGGCGCTCGTCATCCCAAGGCCGGCGCCCGGGAAGGCCGGGGCAAGCCGCGACGCGAGAAGAAGTCGGGCGGCGCCTCCGGACGTGCGGCAGATGGGCCGCCGAAACATCGCGAGCCCAAGCGTCACCACGATGTCCGCACCAAAGACGGCCGGCTGATCGACGTCGAGGACGATCCCGATACCGCCCGCGCTCTGGCTGCCGCCGCGGCCGCGGCCGAGGACGCGAAGCTCGACCTGGCCCAGCTCAAGGAAATGCCCATCGGCGATCTCGCGTCGGTCGCGAAGGACCTCGAGATTCCCGGCGCTCTCAACATGAAGAAGCAGGAACTGGTCTTCCAGATCCTGCGCGCTCAGGCCGAGAAACTCGGTCTCATCTTCTCGGAAGGTGTGCTCGAAATCCTGCCCGAGGGCTTCGGATTCCTCCGCGCTCCCGAGTACTGCTATCTCCCGGGCCCCGACGACATCTACGTGTCGCCTTCGCAGATCCGCAAGTTCAATCTGCGCACCGGCGACACCATCAGCGGCCAGATCCGCGCCCCCAAGCCCGATGAACGCTACTTCGCCCTCATCAAGGTCGACGCGATCAACTTTGAGCCGCCGGACCTCACTCGCGACAAACCGCACTTCGATTCCCTCACGCCGCTCTATCCGCAAGAGCGTCTCAAGATGGAGACGGGGCCCGAGCAGATCTCGAACCGCGTGCTCGATCTCGTGGCTCCGCTCGGCAAGGGACAACGCGCGCTGATCGTCGCTCCGCCCCGCACCGGCAAGACCATCCTGCTCCAGCAGATCGCGAACGCGGTCACCCGCAATCACCCCGAAGTCGTCCTCATCGTCCTGCTCATCGACGAGCGGCCGGAAGAAGTGACGGACATGCAGCGCTCGGTTCAGGGCGAAGTCATCTCGTCCACCTTCGACGAAGCGGGCGAGCGTCACGTTCAGGTGGCGCGTATGGTGCTCGAGAAGGCCAAGCGCCTGGTCGAGCAGAGGAAGGACGTCCTCATCCTCCTCGACTCGATCACCCGTCTGGCTCGCGCCTACAACACCGTGGCCCCGCAATCCGGCCGCGTGTTGTCGGGCGGTGTCGACGCCAACGCACTGCAGGAACCGAAGCGTTTCTTCGGCGCGGCGCGCGCGGTGGAGGAGGGCGGGTCGCTCACCATCATCGCTTCCGCTCTGGTCGAAACCGGCTCGCGCATGGACGAGGTCATCTTCGAAGAGTTCAAGGGCACGGGCAACGCGGAAATCGTGCTCTCCCGCAAGCTCACCGAGAAGCGGATCTACCCTTCGATCGACATCGAGAAGACGGGCACGCGCAAGGAAGAGCTGCTGGTGCCGAAGGACGAACTGAACCGGGTGTGGGTCCTGCGCAAGGTGCTTTCCGCCATGTCGCCGGTGGAGGCGATGGAACTGCTGGTCGAGCGGCTTTCGAAGAGCAAGTCGAACGGCGCGTTCCTCCAGAGCATGGGCAACGGCGGCTAGGCGAAGCCGATGAACGCCGAGGCCGGGCCGGAGCGAGGACCAGCCCGATCGACTTTCGTTGAGCTTCTGGCGAAGAGGGCCAGCTCGCTGGTTCCCGACGCGTTCTCCATCGCGTCGGTCCTCACTTTCGTCACCCTCGTGGCCGCCGTGTTTTGGGCCGGAGCCGCCCCCGAAACCGCGGTGCGGGCCTGGGGCCAGGGCATCTGGACCCTGCTGCCCCTCTCGATGCAGATCGCCTTTGTGGTGTTCGCGGGATATCTCCTCGCCGTCTCCCCGCCCATGGCCCGGCTCATCGACACCATCGCTGCCTGGCCCAAGACCCCGGCCCAGGCGGTGGGTCTTGCCGCCTTCACCTCGATGGGGATTTCGTGGCTCAACTGGGGGGTGGGCCTCGTAGCCTCGGCGATCCTGGTCAAGTCCATCGCCGCGCGTCGTCCTGACGTCAACTACCCGCTGCTCGTGGCCGCCGGGTACCTCGGCATGGGGGTCACCTGGCATGCGGGGCCATCGGGCACTGTGCCCCTGCTCTTCGCCGGCCGCGATTCCTTCATGGTGCGGGACGGTCTGCTGAAGGTTCCGGTGCCGCTCTCCGAAACCATCTTCAGTCCCGGCAATCTGATCTTCACCGCGGTGGCCGCGCTGGTCCTTGGGTTCGTCGCCGTCATGCTGGCGCGCAAGCCGGGCGTGTTCCCGCCGCCGCCGCCCTTGGAGCGGCCCACGCCCCTGGCTGCCGACCCCAGGGTGAAGGCCGCCACTTTCGCCGAATGGTTGTCGCGCACGCGTCTCGTTACGCTGGCCCTCGGTCTCCTCGGCCTTGTGTTCCTGTTTCTCGAGTCTCGCGCGGGAACCTTCTCGCTCTCACTCGACATGGTGAACCTCATTGTCCTGGCCCTGGCCCTGATCCTGCACCGGAACGCCGCGGCCCTGCTCGCCCATGTGGAGGAGGCCTCGCGGCCGCTTCACGGCGTGGTCCTGCAGTTCCCGCTGTACGCCGGGATCTACGGTGTCATCAAAGACACGGGACTCGCCAATCGGCTGGCCGAGGTGTTCCTCTCCGTGGCCACCACCGACTCCCTGCCCACCGTGGTGTTCGCCTACTCGGCCTTCCTCAACTACTGGGTACCGTCTGGCGGGGCGAAGTGGGCCATGGAGGCGCCGTACCTGCTGAAGAGCGCCGCGGCTCTTGACGTCTCGCCCGCGCGCATCGCCATGGCCTATTCCTACGGCGACATGGCGACGAACCTGATCCAGCCGTTCTGGGCCATTCCCTTGCTGGCGGTGGCCCGGCTCGAGTTCAAACACATCCTTGGGTATGAACTGATCTTCTTCGTCGTCTACTCGGCCCTGGTGCTGGGAGCGCTGCGACTGATCTGAGCTGACGAAAAAGAAAACGCCCGCGACGAGCGCGGGCGTTTTGCGACCAGAAGGAAGCCTCTGATCAGCGGCGAGGCATCCCGGCGCGGCGGCGTTCGTCTTCGAGGTCGATCAGCGACTGCTTCAAGCCGGCCAGCCGCTTCTTGTCGGCTTCGATGGAGTTCGCCAGATCCTGGCGGGCCGGCGTGATGTTGATGAGCGAAGCAAGGTTGCGCTCGTTCTTCGAGATCACGCCTTCTAGCTCGGTGATCTGGTCCTGGGCCAACTTGACCTTGTCGGCCCACTCCTTCTGCCGCTCGGCTGCCATCTCCTCGGGAGTCTTCTCCTTCTTTCCCGAGGGGCCGGTGGTCGGGGCCACGGGTACGGCCAGTACGTCGCCTTCAGCCGGAGCGGCGGAAGCGCTGGCAGTTCCGGTCTGGTCGCCTTCGGTGTAGACCTTGGCCGGGCCGGAGGCGGCGCGCAGCTTCGCGCGGCGCTGCTTTTCGAGCTTGGCGAGCTCAGGAAGGCTTTGGGCCTGGGCAATGCCCACAGAGGCCAAAGCCACGGCGGAAACGAGACACAACAGACTTTTGATGTTCATCGGAAGTCTCCTCCTGGTTAGAGAACTGAACCCGGTCAGTATAGATCGCAAAGGCCTTTGGAGCCTGTTAATGTCCGCGCTTGATCGTGACGAACCCACAGGGGTCACCCGCCTCCTCCCCGGAGGCGGAGCGCAGGGTGGCGGCCCGCAACGCCGACGTGGCCGCGTTCATGACCTTCGCCGCTTTCCTCGGCCTCGGTTTTGTCCTCCCCTTCCTTCCCCTCTTCGTTCAGGAACTGGGGGTTCACGACCCACGGGACGCGGCTCAGTGGGCCGGATTTCTGATCGGGGTGGGCCCGCTCCTCGCGGGACTTCTGGCCCCCTTCTGGGGCGGCCTCGCCGATCGCCATGGCTACAAACGCGTAGCACTTCTGGCTCTCGTGGCCCTTGGGCTCAGCCAGATTGTGGCCTCGCTCGCCCAGAGTCCCGTGCACGTCCTCATCTCCCGGGTGCTGTCCGGTCTCTTTGGTGGAGTGGGCCCGCTCGGGCTCGCCATGGCTTCGGGAGCCACCCATAAGCCGAGCAGCGCTTCGACGGCGATCGGAAAGATCCAGGCCGCCCAGATCCTGGCCGCGGGCTTCGGACCGTTGCTCGGCGGCGCCCTTGCGTCGACGCTCGGAATTCGCGCAGCCTTCTGGGGCGCGTCGATCTGCTGTCTCTTCGCCGCGGGTGTGGTCCGCGTCTACTACCGCGAGGAGGCGAGGGTGGAACCGGAGCATGCTCCTGCCACGATGGCCACCGCGGTCTTGCCTGCGCGGACGTTCTTCGTCGCGCTGGTGAGCCTTGTCTTCTTCGTGAACTTCGCTGCGCGCTCTTTCACCCCCATCCTGCCCGGGCAACTGGCCGCCCTGGGTGTGGCCGTCGAGGGTCTGGCCCTTGCCACCGGGATCCTGATCTCGGTTTACTCGGTGGCCGCCGCGGTGTCTTCGTTCGTATTCGGTCGTCTGGCCACGCGCATCGATCCCGCCCGTCTCCTCGGCGTGTCCCTTCTCCTCTCCCTGCTCGCCGCGGCCGCCATGGCTTATGCGCCGAGCTTCACGGTGTTCCTCGGTATCGCCCTCGGCTTCGGTCTGGTCTCGGGCGGTTCGCTCACCCTTGGCTACAGCATCGGGTCAAGGAGATTCGGCGACACAGCGCGGGGCGCCTTCTTCGGACGGCTCTCGGGCGCCGCTCTCATTGGTGGCGCCATCGCCCCCGCCCTCGCCGCCCTCGTCGCTCGCTCGTCTCTCGCGAACGTCTATTGGATGAACGCGATCATCTACGCCCTTCTGCTCGCGATCACCCTCCCGTTACTCCGCCCCTCGAAACACCCTGAGGGGGATCGCCAAGGGTGAGCGACCGAAACGACTCTCAGCCGCGCGGCGTTCCGGCCAAGGACGTGCGGTTGCGGCCGGTTTCCTTCGACGCGTACAGCGCTTCGTCGGCGGAGTGGATCAGTGTCTCCGGCGTTCCGTACCCGAGGTCGGTCGCCGACACGCCGCAACTCGCGGTCATGCGCAGCTGCTCATCTCCGGCCTTCACCACGCGCTCGGCCAGCGCCTTGCGCAGACGTTCGGCCAAGCGGAAAGCGGCGGGGCCGTCGGTGTCGGGCAGGATGACCGCGAACTCCTCGCCGCCGTAACGCGCGCCCAGGTCGCCGGCCCGCACCTGATGGCGAATCTCCGCAGCCGCGGCCTGCAGTGCGGCGTCGCCGATGGCGTGACCGAAGGTGTCGTTCAGCCGCTTGAAATGATCGAGGTCGATCATGAGCAGCGACAAGGGCTGACCCGCGCGCGTGGCCTGGGCCACCGACCGCTCGAGCGCTTCGTCGAAGGCCCGGCGGTTCAGCAGACCCGTGAGACCATCGTGAAGAGCCAGCCGCTTGTTGGTCTCCAGCAACTCGATCAGATCGATGGCGGCCGCGGCCTGGTTCGCGATCAGGGTTAACACCCGGTCGACGTTCGGACTGAAGGCCCCGCGCTGACCCACCGCCACGAGCGCCCCTTGCAGGCGATTGCGAAAGCGCAGGGGATGGACGAGCAGGGTTTCGCCGGGAAGGCCGCCGCCGGGCCGGAACAGCGGCAAGCCGCGGTCCTTCGGCGTGTCGATAGACAGACGCTCGGCCGAGGAGTTGAAGTACCAGGCCATCCAGGTGCGATCGGCGGTGGTGGTTCCAGAGCCCATCCACTCCGCGAATTGTTCCGACATCCCCGGCAGACCTTCGATGATGGGCGGGTGCCAGCGGACGATGCCCGCGTCGATGGTGCCCGGAGCCATCTCCTTGATCGCGTGGGTCACGAACGCGTGGATGTCCTTGACCTCGATGATCTCAGCCAGACGCTGGGACGCGTAGGCCGCGGCCTCGAACTCAACCTCGCGTTCGGCATGGGCCTGGGTTTCCCGCTCGTTCTCAACCACCTGCGCGATCAGGTGCGAGAGCCGTTGCAGCACGGGCTCTGCGGTCGCCAGGGCCTGACTTTCCTCGTGATCCACCACCAGCACGCCGCTGATCACGCCCCGCACCCGCACCGGCACTGCCAGCAGCGTGCCGATGCGCACATCCGTCTTGTAGTAGGGCAGCGACCAGAGCAGCGTCCGATATTCGGTGGCGTAAAAGGCCCGGCCGTGATCCATGACGAAACTCACCGGATCATTGTGTAGAGGCAGAACGGCGCCCTCGAAAACTTCCGGAGGACCGTCGAAAGCGCGCAGGAAAGCCCCGTCCCGGGACTGGTCGATGTCGAAGAACAACGCGGCGTGGGCGTTGTTCATGCCCCGAGCCAGTTCGAGGAACGGGGCCAGGGTGCGGGTGAGGTGGGCCGAACGCTCGAGGTCGCGCACGGTGCGCGCCTCGGCGCTCACCTTCTTCAGCGTGGGGGCTTCCTTCAGACGTGGCACGCCGCGGAAGTCCTGCTCGGGATCGAAATCGGTCTCCAGGAACTCGGCGCCCTGCTTCATTTTGGTGATGACCCGTCCCAGGTTCATGGCCCGGGTCTTCAGACGCTCGAAGGCGATGCTGGCGGCGAGAGCCGCTCCGCCCACCCCGATCGCGGGTGAGAGAAAGTCGAGCGCTGTCCGCGCCCCCTGCGCGCCACCCAGAAGGAGGCCGGATCCAAGGCCGAGCGTGACCGCCCACCTCATCGACTCGGAGCTGCCCACGTAGAGGGCGAGGATGGTGAGCAGAAGCCAGCCGGGAATCACCGGAGGCAGGACGCTGATGCCCAGGCACACCAGCAGGGCCACCAGAATGTGCTGGGCGGCGCGCGCGGACCAGGGCGAGCGGGGCAGGGGAACCACCAGCAGGCTCACCAGCAAGGCGGCGGCCGTGATCAACACGAAGACCGCGCCCAGGGCGACTCCGATGGTCAGGCGGGGAATGAAGGGGGCGGTGAGGAAAAGCGCCGAAAGGACCAGAGAGAGGATCCACAGACTGCGCGCGATGGCCGGAAGTTTCGATCGCTGCGCGGCCCGTGATTGCATTCCCGTCCTGTCTCCCCCGAGACGGCTACTTTAGTTCGGGCCCAAGCACCAGTGCGTAGGAGACAAGGTCTTCCTCGGTGAGACCGAGGTTGTTGAGATTCGAGTAGTACTGCCGGATTTCTTCGGTGTGGTCGGCGTTCTGGGCGCGCCGCTCGCGGATGTCCTTGATGAGCTTGAGCAGGACCTGCACGAGTCGGGGCGAGATCTCAACCCCGCTGCGCTGAAGTTTGGCCTCGTTGCGCTTCAGAACAGCTTCGATGGCCACCGCCCCCGAGTGCTTGCCGAAGAGGAAACGGAGTTCGCCGCCCACCATCTGCGGCTCCACCACCTGATAGATCGCGGGATGGATGGTGATGCCCGCGGTGTGGATGCCGGTCTCGTGGGTGAACACGTTGTGGCCGATGATGGGCTCGCCCCCCGCCACCGGCAGCCCGCTCATCTCCTCGACCTTGCGCTTCAGCTCCCACAACATGTCGTAGCGGAAGCCGGGGATGGTGACGCCGTACAGCTCTTTGAGGATCATCACCGTGGTGTGGAGCGGCGCGTTGCCCGCCCGCTCGCCGATGCCGTTCACGGTGACGGTGGGGATGGTGGCGCCGTGGTGCAGCGCGCGCACGGTGTTGTAGGCCCCCAGGCCAAAGTCGTTGTGGAAGTGGATGACCAGCGGCTTGTCGGGGAAGGCGGCCACGATCTTGGGGATGTAGAAGTCGACGCCTTCCGGAGCGAAGTAGCCCACGGTGTCGGGATAGGCGTAGCGCGCCCCGCCCGCCTTGTAGCAGGCGCCCGCGAGTTCGATGAGGTAATCGACATCGGCCCGCGAGCCGTCCTCGCCTCCAAACTCCACCACCTGCACACCGCGGCTCCTGGCGTGGGCGATGGCTTTGGTGGCCATGCGGATGTTGGCCTCCCGGTAAAAGGACACCGGCAGATCCAGCCACTCCTCGAGCTTGCGGCCTTCGAGACCGAGCAGGGTCTTCCCGATTTTGTACTTGAGGTGCAGGTCGGAGCCCGAGGTGAAGATGAAGAGGCTCACGTCTTCGGGTTTGGCCCCGATGCCGGCGAGAAAGTCGAGTGTGACGTCGATGTCCTTCGCATTCGACCGGCACATCACCACGATCTCGCTTCTGATCCGGTCGCGCTTCTTCGCGTCGAGGATGAGCTGAAGCGACTTGCGCTCCGAGGGCGCCGCCGACGGAAACCCGACGTCCAGCATGTGCACGCCCGCGTCCGAGAGCATGCAGGCGAGTTCGAATTTCTGCTCCGGGGTGAAGGCGACGCCCGGTGTCTGCTCGCCGTCCCGCAGTGTGGTGTCGTACAGGCGGATCTCGTTCGCCCGCGGGAACGTGGTGCCGGCGGTGAACTGCCTGGGCGAGTGGATCAGTTGTTCAAGGGGTTCGCGCAGTTCAACCATGAGACTTATGATGATAGCCGGGCCTTCGATTCGGCCGCCTTCCGGGCGTCGTCGAGGGTATCGATGGCGGTCTTCAGGAGGAGAATCAACTCACCCTTGTCGTCCTCGTTCAGGACGAGCGGTTGCTCTTCTTCCTCCTCCGCGGCGGCCATGGCCGCGAGCACCGCCGCGAAGACCATGGGTTGCGGCGTGATCTTCCGGATCGCCGCGTCGTCGTCCTCGCCGGAATCATCGAGGCTCATCAGCGCCTGCTCGTTCTCCTCGAGCTTGCGCTGGATGGCGTCTGAGGTAATGCGCTTGAGGGTGCCCCGGGTCTGGCTCCGAAAGATCTTCCAGACCACGAAGGTGACGAAGCCCGCGAACTCCCCAACCCGCTCGCCGATGCCGTCGGCGGCGGAGAGGATGAACGTGATCAGGTCGGGCTGTTCCCGGGTGAGGCGTTCCATTTCGACGCGCACGCGGGTTTCGGAGAGGTTCGTGACCTCGTCCCAGGCCGCCTCGATGACGGATTCGCCGATTTCGCTCATGAGGCTTCCGAGAATAGCCCTACTCGTGCATCGCGGGGAGGAGGCCCAGTTGTCTCGCGAAGCGGGCGTAGGTGAAGCCCGCGACCACGTCATAGATGAAGTGCACGGCCATGGCCACGTAGAGCGAACCGGAGACCATGACCAGAACGTGGAAGGCCGCGGCGATGGCCGCGATGGCGAGCACGCTGCGCGGGCCCTGGATGGCGTGGGCGAGGGCGAAAGAGAGAACGCTCAGGGCGATACCGATAGCGAGGCTCCCCGTCACCGCGGCCACCAACGTGGGAAGAACGCCGCGCCACACGAGTTCTTCTCCCACCCCCGCGCTGAAGGAAAGAACCACCCACATCCTCCGCTCCGTTCGGTTGGTGGGCGCGAAGAGCCGCCAGGTGGGCTTTTGCTCCTCCACCGAACGGCGCCAGTGTCGCCAAACCAGAGTGAGGGCCACGGCCAGGAAGGCGGCCCCGGCGAGCCACGACATCGCCGCGGGCGCACGGGGCGGGAAAAGCTCGACGCCTTCGATCAGGCCGATGGCAATGGCCAGAACCCCCAGGACGATCTGAGGCAACAGCATGGCGTAGAAGCGAAGGGCGAGGGGGATGTACGCCATAGCCAGCGCGCTCTCGCGATTGCGCAGCACCGCCCACGGCACCACCAGGGTGACGAAGACCACGAAGGCCCAGCCGGCAATGGAGATCGCGCCGAGGTTCAATGGGGACCTCGATCGACCGTCAACCTTTGTATTCTTCGCAAGTGCGGCGGATTGTAGGCGAGAGGACAGGGCCGGCCGGGGGTCGCGCCATGGGCGCCTTCCAGCCCGTCACACGCGATTGGTTCGCTCGGCGCTTCGAGGGCCCCTCGCCCGCGCAGGCCGAGGCGTGGCCTCACATCATGGCCGGGGAGTCCACACTGATCTCCGCCCCCACCGGTTCGGGCAAAACCCTGGCCGCGTTCCTGTGCGCCATCGATCGCATGGTCTTCCAGAATGTCGAGGATCCTCCCGAACGTCGCGGTGTGCGCATCCTCTACATCTCGCCGGTCAAGGCCCTGGCTCGGGACGTGGAGCGCAACCTGCAAGAACCCCTTGCGTCGATCTGCGCACTCGCGGCGGAGCGAGGCGAACCGCATCACATGCCGCGGGTGGCCGTGCGCTCGGGCGACACACCGCAGAACGAACGCCAGAAGATGCGGCGCGATCCGCCGGACATCCTGATCACCACCCCCGAATCGCTCTTCCTGATCCTCACCTCCGAGGCGCGCGAGATCCTGCGCGCTGTCGACACCGTCATCGTCGACGAGATCCACGCCATCGTCGGCAGCAAACGCGGCGCGCACCTGGCCCTCTCCGTCGAGCGCCTGGTGCGCCTTGCCGGCCGGCCCGTTCAGCGCATCGGCCTTTCCGCCACCTCGCGCCCGCTCGATCTGGTGGCGCGTTTCCTCGCGGGCTCGCGTGGCCGCCCGGTGAAGATCGTCGATGCTTCGATGAAGCGGGCCTTCGATGTGCGTGTGGAGTCAGCGGTCACCGACATGACGGCCCTGCCGCGCGAGGCCCTCAACACGCCCAGGCCCGATGAAGGCGGCTTGCAGGTCGAGCGGCCGTGGATCGGGTCGGGCACATCGGCGTCCGGCCGGGGCATCGTCATCCCGGACTCGTCCACACAGGCGCCGTCGGTGGCGCAAGGCGCGCCCTCCATCCTGCCGGCCATCCACGCGCGTGTGCTTGAACTGATTCTCGCCCACCGCAGCACCATCGTGTTCGTCAATTCGCGGCGCACGGCCGAACGCGTGGCCTCGGCGCTGAACGAACGCGCGGGCGAGAGCGGCCCGGTCTGCCGCGCGCATCACGGGTCGCTGGCCAGGGAAGAGCGGGAGCTGGTCGAAGGCGCGCTCAAAGACGGCACACTGCGCGCGGTGGTCGCCACGTCCTCCCTCGAACTCGGAATCGACATGGGCCTTGTCGATCTCGTGGTGCAGATCGAAACCCCACCTTCAGTCGCCAGCGCCACGCAGCGGGTGGGTCGCGCTTCGCATCACCTGGGCGGCGTGCCCAAAGCACTCGTGTTTCCCACCTACCGGGGCGATCTCCTCGCCGCCGCCGCCACCATCCACGCGCTGCAGCGGGGTGAGATCGAGCCGGTGACGCTGCCGCGCAATCCGCTCGACGTTCTGGCCCAGCAGATCCTGTCCATCCTCGTGGCCGACCCGATGTTCGCCGACGACCTCTTCGCCCTCGTGCGCTCCGCCGCCTCGTTCGCCACCCTTCCCCGGAAGCTGTTCGACGGTGTGCTCGACATGTTGGCCGGCCGTTATCCCTCGCACGAGTTCCGTGACCTGCGGCCCCGGATCGTCTGGAACCGTGAAACGGGGGAGTTGCGCGCGCGGGTTGGCGTGCGCCTGATCCTCTTCGCGAACGCGGGCACCATTCCCGACCGCGGTCTCTTCGGCGTGTTCCTCGGGGGAAGCAGCGCCGCCGCCGATGCCGAGGGGCGTCGCGCTCCCTCGCGCCGCGTGGGCGAACTCGACGAAGAGATGGTGTTCGAAAGCCGGGTGGGGGACATCGTCATGCTCGGGGCCTCGTCGTGGCGCATCGACGAGATCCAGCGCGACCGTGTGATGGTGATGCCCGCTCCCGGCCTGCGCGGCCGCATGCCCTTCTGGAAGGCCGATCGCCCTCCTCGGCCGGTGGAGAACGCCCGGCGCATCGGCGCGCTTTCGCGGCAGATCCTCTCCCTCGGCCGCAAACGTGGTGCGGAGCTACTGCAGGGCGACTACGCCCTCGACGAGAGGGCCGCGGCCAATCTCACCGGATACCTGTTCGACCAGAAGTCCGCCAGCGCGGCGCCTACAGACGAGACACTGGTTCTCGAACGCATGCGCGACGAAATGGGCGATCTGCGCCTGTGCCTGCTGTCAAGCTTCGGCGGACGCGTGCATCAGCCCCTCGCCCTCGCGATCGCGGGCAAGGCAAAACGAGACGGGCGGCAGGAAGTCGAGATGGTGGTGAGTGACGACGGCATCATCCTGCGCCTGCACGACCGCGAGCGGCCCCTCACTCTTCTCGATCTTCTGCCGGCCTCGACCGAAGTCGAAGCTCTGGTGCGGGCCGAGTTGTCCGACTCCACACTCTTCGCCGCCCGTTTCCGCGAAGCCGCGGGGCGCAGCCTGCTCCTGCCGCGTCGCCGTCCGGGTTCGCGCTCGCCCCTTTGGGCCCAGCGCCAGAAGGCCCACGCACTCCTGTCGGTGGCCTCGCGCTTCCCCGCCTTCCCCCTCATCCTCGAGGCCTACCGCGAGTGCCTCACCGAAGACTTCGACGTGGCCGCCACGGTTGAGCTGATGAAGCAGGTCGAGAAGCGCGAGGTCAAAGCGGTGACGCTCGACGTCGATCGGCCTTCGCCCTTCGCCTCGGCCCTGCTCTTCGGCTACGTGTCCACGGTGATGTACGACGACGACGCACCGCTGGCCGAGCGCCGCGCTCACGCCCTGTCCATCGACGAGAGCCAGCTTCAGGCCCTGCTGGGCGAAACCGCGTTCCAGGACCTTCTCGACGAGGCCGCCCTGGTCGAGGTTCACGAGGAGCTTCAGTCGATCTCCCCGGGTCGACGGATCCGCACCGCCGATGGCCTGCACGAGGCGCTGGTTCGCCTCGGCGATCTTTCGCTCGAGGAGGTGGCGGCGCGGGCCGCGGGACCCGAGGTCGCCGGTTTCGCCGAGACGCTGGCGCGCGAGCACCGCGTTGTGGAGGTTGCCATCGCGGGCGAGCAGCGGCTGATCGCGGTTGAGGACGCGGCGCTTTGTCGCGACGCACTCAACGTCTCGCTGCCGAGAGGGCTGCCGAAGGTGTTCCTCGAGAAGGCCGCGGGAGGTGTGGCCGCGCTGGTCGAGCGCTTCGCGCGCACGCGTGGTCCCTTCACCACCGCGGCCGTGCGCGAGCGGTTTGGTCTGGCTCCCGACACCGCCCAGGCGCACCTCGAAGCTCTCGAAACAGGAGGTCGGCTGATTCGTGGCCCGTTCACGCGGCAGCCCGACGACGTCGAGTGGTGCGACGTCGATGCGTTGCGCCGGATCCGCCGCCTGTCCCTCGCTCGCGCCCGGGGAGGCGTCAACCCCGTGGAAGCCCGCGACTACGCGCGTTTCCTGATGGCGTGGCACGACCTCGGACCCGCCTCGCGAGAAGGCGCGGCTGATGCGGAATCGATGGCCGAGTCCGCGGCCCGTCACCAGGATCGGTCCGACGCGCTGCTCGCGGCCATCGAACAGCTTCAAGGCTGCCCCTTGCCGGCGTCGGCGCTTGAGACCGACATCCTCGCGGCCCGCGTGTCCGAATACCGGTCGCAGGATCTCGACCTGCTGGTGGCGCGCGGCGAGGTGGTTCTCGAGGGCCGCGGTCCGCTCGGCGCGCGCGACGGGAAGGTGGCGCTCTACCTCGCGCCGAATCGGTTCCTCTTTGGCGCCGTCGCCAACGAGCCGCTGGCCGAGGACGTGGCCGCGCGTGTCCGCGCGGTGCTGCAGTCACGTGGGGCCCTCTTTCTCCCCGAGATCGAAGCGGCTTGCCCCGGCCTCCGCCGAAGTGATGTGGTGTCGGCACTGTGGAGCCTTTTCTGGAATGGGGAAGTCACGAACGATTCGATTGCCGCGCTGCGCGCCCGCGTCTTCGACCCCGCGAAGTCTCCCGGCAAACGTTTCGTGGCTCCCCGCTTCGGCCGTTACCGCTCGCGCCTCGACACACCGGCCGATGGCGTCGGCCGCTTCTCCCTGCTCACGCCCCGCCCCGCCGAGGCGGTGGAGAGTCGGCTCGCGCTCATCGAGCAGTGGCTGGCCCGGCACGGCGTGCTCACGCGCGAAGCCATCGCCGCGGAAGGCAAGGAGGGAGGTTTCGGCACCGTCTATCCCCTCCTGCGCGCGCTCGAAGAGCGTGGCCAGGTCAGGCGCGGCTACTTCATCGAGGGTCTGGGCGTCCTCCAGTTCGCCGATGCCGCGGCGGTGGACCGTATGCGCGAGATGAAGGAAGCGGGGCTCGACGGCCGGGCCGCGGTGCTGGCCGCCACCGATCCCGCCAATCCTTTCGGCGTCACGGTGCACTGGCCCTCGTGGTGCGAAGGTGCGGCCGAACGCCGCGCCCGCGCCCATGTGGTCATCGCGGACGGAGAACTCACCGCACTGCTCTTCGCGGATGGCGCGCGTGTGATGGTGTCCCCGGCGCACGCCACGCGCACCGCGGACGAAAGCACCCGCCTCGCGCGGATCAGCGCTCAGGCCATCGCGGCGTGGATGCGTCGTCGCGCCCTGCGCATCATCGGCCACGAAGCCCAAGGAGCCCGCGAAACGCCGGCCCCCGCGCTCAATCGAAGCGCGCTCGCCCCGGCCTTGCGCGAAGCCGGCTTGGCGCCCTCGGGACCCGGGTTTCGGTTGTAGCCGCGGTTACCAACGGAACGCTCGCGCTAGGCCAAGTCGGTCGCTTCGACCGCTTCGCAGCACGGACTACCCTCAGCGACCGACTTGGCCTCGCGCGAGCGTTCCGTTGGTAACCGCGACACCACTCGCATCGCGGCGGGGGCCGCCCGAGCCGGGTTCCGCTGCTAGCATGATTTAGTGAATCTGCACAAACTCCGCCTCGCCGTGCTGGTCATCGGCGTCACGAGCGCCGCCTGCGGCGGTTCGGCCGCCACTTCGCCCACCTCGGCCACACCCACACCCACCGCCACCCCCGCGGCCGCGGCCAAGCCCAACATCATCCTCGTTCTGCTCGACGATGGCGAAGACGCCATGGTCTCGAACATGCCGAGGATCCGCGCGAACTTCATCGAGCGCGGCCTTCGCTTCACAAACGGGTTCGCGAACACGCCGTTGTGCGGGCCGTCGCGCGCCACTATCCTCTCCGGCCAGTTCTCCCACAACACGCGCGTGATCGCGAACGTTGGCCCCGACGCGGGCTACCCCGGGTGGCTCGCGGGCGGCTACGACGCCAACAACATCGGCCCTTGGCTCAAGGCCACCGGATATCGCACGGGAATCTTCGGCAAATACCAGAACGACTATCCGACGGGCGCTTCCTCGGTGACTTACATCCCACCCGGCTGGGACGACTGGCGCGTGGTGATGTCCGACCGCGAGGCCAGCAACGACACCTATACCTTGAACGAGAACGGCACGCTGAACAGGTACCAGTCTCCAAGCGGGTACCAGGCCGACATACTCTCCGCGCGCCTTCAGTCTTTCCTGCGCGCGACCGAAGCCAACGACTCGCAGCCCTTCTTCGCTTTCGTAAGCCTCGGCGCCCCCCACGTTCCCACGGCTCCCGCCGAGCGTCACCTGTCCGCCTACCCGGGCGCCACCGCGCCGCGCGGGTCATCGTTCAACGAAAGCGATGTATCCGACAAGCCCCGCTGGCTTCAGGACCAGGCGCCGCTGCTGGATGCCGCGACGATGCGTGAGATCGACGAGGATTATCGCGGTTCGCTGCAGGCCATGCTCGCGGTGGAAGAGGCGATGGACGCGCTTTTCACCACACTTGAACAACTCGGCGAAAGCTCGAACACCTACGTCTTCTTCACCTCCGACAACGGCCTTCACAGAGGCGAGCACCGGGTGCCCCGCGGCAAGAACACGCCGTATGAAGAATCCATCAAGATGCCCTTCTACGTGCGTGGCCCCGGCGTGCCCGCCGGCCGCACCATTGAGCATCTCGTGGGCCTTGTCGATCTCACACCGACGTTCCTCGCCTTAGCCGGCGCCACCATCCCGGGCTCGGTCGACGGCATGAACATGGCCCCTCTGCTCACGTCCACGCCCACGGCGATCACCGCGTGGCGGCAGGAGATGTTGATCGAACACCCGGGGGGCGCTCAGGTGCCGATCCGCGTTCCGCCTTATTACGGGGTGCGGACGGCTACCGAGCTGTACGTGGAATACGACAACTTCGAAAACGAGTATTACGACCTGCGCACCGATCCCATGCAGCTCCAGAATCTCTCGCGCTCGGCCCCGTCGTCCACCCTGGCCCGCCTGAGCGCCCGAGTGGTAGCGCTCAAAGCCTGCCGCGGCGCGTCCTGCCGCCCGTAATTACGGGTTCGTCAGTATTTTCGAATAGGCCTTGGTGATGGCGTCGAACCAGGTTTGGGCCATGATCTCGTAGCCGATGGCGGAAGGGTGGACGTGGTCCACGAAGAGCGTGGAGGGCACGCGCGTGGACCTCAGGAAGGCCGCGTTCAGATCCACCAGCACCGCGCCTTCCTCCTCGGCCACAAGCTTGAGCGCGGCATTCTGCGCGGCCACCCAGTCGTTGCGCCAGGCCGGGGCGCGGCCGTCGAAGTCGGTATTGACGGGCAGGATCGTCGCAAGGAAAGCGTGGGCCTTGGCGCGGTTGATCTGCTGCACCATCGCCCGCAGGCTCGAGATGGTGACAGGGCACGCCACCACGTCCCGGCAGCGAATATCGTACCAGTCGTTCGTTCCGTAGTGGATCATGACGAAGGCGGGCTGGATGTTGTTGAGATCGCGACCGATGAGCGTGGCGCCTTCCTCGGAGGACGTCGCGTCGCGCCCGCGGTTCGCCACTTCGCCCACTCCGAAGTGGGTGCGCAGCATGGTCTCGAGCTTGGTTCGGTAGCCGGCGCCGTCCCCAACCTCGGGCTCGCCGTTGGTGATGCTGTCGCCGAAAGCCATATAGACATTGGCCCGGTTGGTCCCCCGGGGCAGGGTGATGGGCACCCGCACCTCGCCGGTGGTGGGAGCAGAGAAGTTGATGGCCGCCGCCGGCGGACGGTAGAAGGGGGGCAGGCTCGCCGCGGTGACCGTGGCCGACTGAGTGCCTCCGGAAACCTGCAGGGTGGCCTGGCCACTGGTGGCCGCGGTGGAGCCCTTGGTTGAGCCCACCACCATTTCGGCCCCGGGGATGCGCGTTCCCTCGTTCGGCTCGTACGTGCCGTTCTCGTTCTCGTCCAGGTAGGCCACGAAGGTGACCGACTGCGTGGCCGGGGTGGGAGTGGGAACGGCGGTCGGACCCACCCCCGATCCGCCGCATGAGGGCAGGAGGGAGGCGAGCACCAGGGCGGCAGAGATGATCCGGACCGAGCGGCGATTCATTGGAAGCCGTGGATTCTAGCCTTAAGGCAAGATGTGATGAATCGCACGTGTTCCGGGCCGCTTCTTTTAATGCCCTCCTTCCCGAATCGCCTCTTCGGCTAGAGTACGAATCTCCGACTTAAGAGTTACCGTAAAACCACCAGAAACTATGGCGCTCAATCCTGCGACCCAAGGGACACCCAGGCCCACAACGACCGGGTCCATAAAGCGGCCGAACCGCCGCATCACCGCGCGGATTGCGTGCAGGCTCAGTGTTTCTTACGCGGCCACCCCGGGCGAATGGCGTCCGGCCACGGCCATGGATCTCTCTCGCCTGGGCTGTCGGCTGCGCACGGGCGAAGACCTTCCCCGCGACAAGAAGGTGCAGGTGCGGGTCGAGTTCCGCATGGCCGACGAGCCGGCGCTCACTGTCGACGGCGTGGGCACAGTGATGTGGACGCGTCTTGAAGGCCTGTCCTTCCAGACCGGCATCCAGTTCGACGGCGAACCGGAAGGTCTGTCCGACCTCCTGGGAATCGCCCGCTGACTTCGCGGCCCCGGCCCTAGAACGTCTTGCGGGCTTCGATGCGCAGGCGTCGCAGCCAGTTCGTGCGCTCGGCCACGTTCGGCGCGTCCTTGAACTGCTGCATCTGCCCGATGATGTGGAACGACGACTTCGGCGACTGCGCGAAGGCGAATTCCGCGCGATGTCCGAGCCAACCCGTGCCCCAGAAGAAATCGTCGCCGGCGTAGGCCGCGACCGTGACGTCCTTGTCCATCTTGGCGTAGGTGTACTCGCCGCGGAAGCGGTGGTCGCGCAAGGACCCTAGGACGAGCGCGGCCCAGATGCCGTTCTTCTGATCGGCGGCCTTGTGGTTGCGCGCGCCGTCGAGCACCACCTGGATGGGGATGGGCGTGTCGGTGCGCAGGCGCAAGGTCACGTCGATCACTCCATACTCGCGGGTGAGTTCGCCGGCCACCCGTGTGTTCTGGCGGCGGATCTTCCGCTCCAGATGCTGGAGTTTGTCGAACTGAAGATAAGTCACCGAGAGATCGGCACGTTTGCCAGCTCCGAAACCAAGGTCGAGCGAGCCGCCTTTGATGGTGACGCCGTCGCCCACGCTCGAGCCTTCGGCATCGACAGAGTCGATGAACACATGGCTGCCCCGCGAATAGATGCCCGAGACCCGGGCCGTCGGTTCGCCGGTTTCGGCTTGGTGAAGCACCCAGGTGGCCGAGCCGCCCTGAATGCGCAGGTCCTTGTCCCAGATCATGTCGGTGAGACGCAAGGGCATCATCATGCGGCCGGCGTCGACCTTGATGCCGCCCAAGTTGATTCCGAGGTAGGCAAGATCGAGACGGATGCTGCGCGAGTCGTAGTTGTCACGGATCAGGGCCAGGGGCAGCGGGATGTCCTTGGGCTCGAGGTTGTTGTCCTTGGAGTAGTTGAGATCGGCGCCGAGGCCCATGCGCAGGCTCTCGGTTTCAACCTCGAACCGCGGACGCAACTGGAAACGCGTGCGGCTGCCCGGCACCGGATCGGGCTTGGCGAAGAAGTTGTCGTTCCATTCGTGGCGGATCATGAAGTCGCCGGTGATCGGAGCCTGTTTCTGTTGCTGCGCCAGCGCGGGGGAGGCGGGCAGAAGGGCGATGAGAATGAGCCCGAGACGGTAAGTGAAACTGACGGCCGTGTTTATGTTCATCCTCAGGCCAGTCTAACGGGGAACCGGCGGTCCGCTCGTCTTGGAAGCCAATGGGGCCTCCCGCTACGATGAAGCTGTTGAACACCAAGGAGCGCCTTTCCATCGTGGTTCCCGCGTGGAACGAGGCGGAGACCATTGGCGGCGTGGTGGACGAGACCCGCCGAGCGCTGGAGCCCGCGTTTAGGGGTGCCTTCGAAGTGGTGGTGGTGGACAACGGTTCCACCGATGGCACCGCGGAACGGGCCCGCACGGCCGGGGCCAGAGTTGTCGCTGAAGCGCGCCGTGGTTACGGCCAGGCCTGCCTGACCGGAATCGCCGCCTCCGCGAAGGGCGCGGTGATCGTCTTCATGGACGGCGATGGCAGCGACGACCCGGCCGAGATCCCACTTCTGATCGCTCCCATCCTTGACGGGACGGCCGACCTCGTCATCGGTTCACGCGAGTTGGGCGTGCCGGAGAAGCACGCTCACCCGTGGCACGCGGTGGCGGGCACGCGGTTGTGCGTCGCACTGATGAATCGCGCCATCGGCACCCGGGCTACAGACCTCGGTCCGTTCCGCGCCATATCGGCGTCCGCCCTCGAGCGGCTGGGCATGAAAGACGCCACCTTCGGCTGGACCACGGAGATGCAGATCAACGCCCATCGCGCCGGACTCCGCACCGTGGAGGTGCCGGTGAACTACCGCTGCCGCCGAGGCGGCGACAGCAAGATCAGCGGCTCATGGCCGCAAAGCGTTCGCGCGGGTTCGAGGATCCTGAGCCTGATTCTCCGCGAGGCCAGGGCGCGCTGAACGCGTTGCCTGGCCTGCGGATCCACGAACGACCTACCGCGAGCTGGTGAAGGGCTTGCGACGCGCGCCGAATGCGGGAGCGCTGCTGCGGGTGGCCTCGGCGCCGCGCAGCGCCTGACGGCTGTTGGTGGCCGCAGCCTGAGCGAAGCGATCGGCTCCACCCCGGGCCGCCGGCCGCTCGCCGCTGCTGATGCCCGAGCCCACGGTTTGCGTGCGCGCCGCCGGGCGAGCCGTGCGAGCCTCACTCTGACGACCGTGACCCTGGCCGCTGCGTCCGCCGGAAGCGCCCGCGCCCGAGCCACCGCGATTGGCGCCGAAGCGGGTGTAAGGCTTGGGGCTCGATGAACGTCCGCGTCCGCCGGCGTCACGATCACCGCGGAACTTCGCGGCTTCGGGCGCGTTGGTCTTCTGCGCCGCGTAGTCGAAGTCGGGCAGAGTGATGCGAGGCATGCGGCTGCCGATGGCGCGCTCGATGGCGCGCAGAGCGCCTTCTTCCTCGGGCGAGACAAAGGCGAAGGCATCTCCCTGCGCCTGGTTGCGGCCGGTGCGGCCCACGCGATGGATGTAATCCTCGTGAGTGGGCGGGATGTCGAAGTTGACAACGTGGGACAAAGACTCGACGTCGATGCCGCGAGCGGCGATGTCGGTGGCCACGAGGACGGAGAACTTGCCCTCCTTGAACCGGCGCATGGTTTCCGTGCGCTGCGACTGCGAGCGGTCGCCGTGAATGCGGCCCGCGTTGACACCCATGCGCACCAGGTAGTCGGCCAGACGGTTGGCGCGCGACTTGGTGCGGGTGAACACAATGACGCTGCGGATCAGACCGCGCTTCATCAGTTCAGTGAGCAGAACGGGCTTCAGGTGCTGAGCCACCGGGTAAGCGGCCTGGGTGATGCCCGCGGCGGGCGCCGACTGACGCTCGACGCTGATGGTGAACGGATTCTGCAGCATCTCCCGCGAGAGCTTGGCGATCTCCGTGGGCATGGTGGCCGAGAAGAACAGCGTCTGACGCTTGGTGGGAAGGTACTTGAGGATGCGGCGAATGTCGGGGAGGAAGCCCATGTCGAGCATCCGGTCGGCCTCGTCGAGAACCAGCACTTCGAGGTTCTTGAAGTTCGCGTACGGGCGGTTCATGTGGTCGAGCAGACGTCCCGGCGTGGCCACAATGATGTCGGTGCCGCGGCGAAGCGCGTGCTCCTGAGCGCCCATGCCCACACCGCCGTAGATGGCGGCGGCGGAGATGGGGGTGTGCACGGCGAGGGCGTTGAGGTGTTCGTCGATCTGAGCCGCGAGTTCACGCGTGGGGGTGAGGATCAAGGCGCGGGTGAGACCCTTCGCCCGGTCAGCCAGCCGATGAATGATGGGAAGGCCGAAGGCGGCGCTCTTGCCGCTGCCCGTCATGGCGCAAGCGAGAAGGTCGCGCCCCTCGATACCGGGCGGCAGAGCCTGCTCCTGGATGGGAGTGGGGTTCTTGAAGCCCAGCTCCTTGATGCCGCGCAGAAGTTCGGCCGAGAAGCCGTATTTGGAAAACGTCATAGCTGAATTGAAGGTCCTGACTTTTTGATGGGCCGCTGGCCCATGGATGGGTTGTGGCCGCGAGCGGAAACGAATAAGTCCCAATCGCCTCAAAAAGCGGCCTTAAACCGGCGGTCTCGCGATGAACGTCCTGCGCGACTCGGGTTTGTGAGGACGTATTCTCTCACGGAGGCCTCAAGCTCCCCTATTCCATGCCCATGACCCGTCTGTTTCGCCTGTTGATCGCGGGCCTGTGTGGCGTGGCTCTACTGGTGGCTTCCCACGGCGACTGGACCACTGACACTCCTCGTTTTCTTACCGCCTGGGTGGTTCTCGCTGCTCTCTACGTCGCGGTGCTTCACGCCGCAGGCGTCTTTCGTCAGTCGAGCTCCGGCTTGCCTGAGGCCGATCTCAAATGGGCGCTGGTCGTACTTGTTCTCGCGCGGGCGGCGATCGCCTGGAGCGAGCCGCTGCTTTCCGACGACGTCTATCGCAGCGCGTGGGAGGGCCGGGTGCAGCGCGCCTCGGGCAACCCCTTCGCCTGGGACGACCGGCCCGAAGCGGAGAAGTGGGTGAGTCTTCGCGACGGCTACGTCTATCCGCGCATCAATCATCCCGACTACGCCGCGATCTATCCGCCCGCGTGGCAATGGGCCATGCGCGGTGTCAACACGATCTCCGACTCGGTGACCGCGGTGAAGATGTTCGGTGTCGCCTGCGAAGTGTTGTTCTGGATGGGCCTGTGGCAACTCCTTCGCGCGCGAGGAATGCCCGTCGTGCGCGTGTTGATCGGTGCCGCCTCGCCGCTCGCGTTGATCGAGATCGCAGGCAGCGGCCACAGCGAGGCTATGGGCCTCGCCGCACTCGTGTGGGCGATGGTGGCTCTTGAACGCGATCGTCGCCCTTGGGCCGCTGTCGCCCTTGCCATCGCGTTCCTCTCGAAGCTTGTCCCCGGCGTGTTGGCCCTGCCCTGGTTCCGCCGGTTCCGCGTGCGCGACTACGGTTTGATGGCGGTGGTGGTGGTCATTCTCTCGGCGCCATTTGTCGAAGACACAGCGCTATGGAGCCTGCAGAAGTACGGGGACTACTGGCGCTTCAACGAGACCCTGTTCGCCCTGACCGAAGCCATAGGCGGCTCCCACCGCGCCGGAGTGATGCTCTCGATGGCCGCACTGCTGGTGTTGGGGTTTGCCCTCGCCCGCCGCCGCGAGCCGGACCCAGTTCAAGCCGGCCTCATCATGACGGTAGCGCTCCTCCTACTAATGCCCAACGTCCTCCCCTGGTACGCATTGTGGTTGCTGGCCTTCGTTCCAGCCGCACGAATGACGCGTGTTGAGCCGATGTCGCCCGCTGTGCCACTGACGGAGCAGCTGCCGATGCCGCCCAAGGCGCAGATGCCGCCTTTAGCCGCAGCAGCGTTGGCGTTCACGCTGACCGCCCCCCTCGCCTATTTGGTGTACCCAGCGTTCCTGGCCGGCGCCCCCTGGCGCCTCCCCTGGTCCCACCGCGCCATTGAATACGGCTTGCCACTGTTGGTGTTCATAGTGGCGAAGTGGCACGAAAAAGAACCGAAGCGGCCGACGCACGGTGGCTGAGCCCAGTCCGTTCGCAACGACTGCTGGCGCTGAGCTCAATCCGTTGGGACCCGCCGAAGCGTCGAAGCCACCCCGCGAGGTCGCTTGGCCCAAGGCCAGGCTCCGCGCTCGACCGCTTCGCAGCACGGACCACCCTCAGCGACCGGTCGCCCTGGCCCCACGGCCTTAACATCCCCCAAGCCCATGGCGCCCGACGCCGAACCCCCGTTCTCCGACGCCGAGGTCGAAATTCCGCCCTCCCGAAGGCGGGGCATCGGCTTGTGCCTCTCGGGCGGCGGCTTCCGCGCCACGCTCTTCCACGCAGGCGCCATAAAGCGCCTCTTTGAACTCGGCATCGCCACCCGCCCCGACTTCGACACCGTCGCCTCAGTCTCCGGAGGCAGCCTGACCGCCGCCCAGTGGGCAGTGGCGCTATCGAAGGCACCGGTGGCTGAGCGCAGTCCGTTAGCAACGACTGCTGGCGCTGAGCTCAATCCGTCGGAGCCCAGCCGAAGCGTCGAAGCCACCGCCGGCGGCCCGGTGGCAGATTCAGGTCCGTTAGCTGGCGCTCGCGCTGAGCTCAACCCGTTGGGACCCAGTCGAAGCGTCGAGGCCACCCAAAACATCATCCACCCCCTCCTGGCCCTGACCGCCCGCGACATCCGCACCGGCGCCATGGCGAAGAAGTTCCTCCTCCCGTGGAACTGGTTCCGCGGCGCCTACGCCGTCAACGCGATGATCGACAAGTTCGAAGCCGCGTTCGGCAAAGCCACGCTGAACCTCCTCCCCGAACGCCCGCGCTTCATCATCTGCGCCACCGACATGGCCTTCGGCGCAAGCTTCATCTTCGAGCGCGACCGCGTGGGCTCCTACCTCGCGGGCTACGCGCCGCCCGAAGGCTTCACCCTGGCCCAGGCCGTGGCCGCATCGGCCTGCTTCCCGCCGCTGTTCGGCCCGCTCCGCATCGAACGCGCCCCAGAGCGCTTCAAGGGAGGCCGCGCGCCCGGCCTCTCCGCCGATGAGCGAAGGAAGATTCTTGAAGACCTCCGGGTGACGGATGGCGGCGTCTACGACAACATGGGCCTCGAGCCCGTGTGGAAGAGCCACCGCGTGGTGCTGGTGTCAGACGCGGGCGGCCTGATGGACGCGGAAGCCGACAACAGCTGGACCTGGCGCATCAAGCGCTATCAGTCGATTCAGGAATGCCAGGCCCGCGGCGTGCGCAAGCGCTTCCTCATCTCGGGCTTCACCCAGGGCACCATCAAGGGCGCGTACATCGGCGTCTCCAGCTCCACCGCCCGCTACGAGGGCGCCCGCGACCCCGGCTATAGCAAGGAGTTCGCGAGTGACGTCATCGCCAACATCCGCACCGACCTCGACGCGTTCTCAGAGCTGGAGCAGGGTGTGCTGATGAATCACGGGTACGCGCTGATCGACGCCGCGATTCGGACCCACGCGCCGGAGTTGATCGCCACGGACGCGGCGACGTTCACGCTGCCGTTCCCGCAGTTCACGCTGCCGTTCCCGCAGTTCGCTCCGCCGGTGACGAGTGAGGAGGAGTTGAGGCGAAGGCTTGCGGGTTCGGAGAAGAGGAAGCTCAAAGGGCGCAGCACTTCTTGAACTTCCGTCACCGGAGACTCGCCCATCAGAGGTCCGGCCACACAACGCCTTCCCGACAGGCGCCTACCAGAGAGTTCGGACGGGGTACTCGCGGATTGCGTCGTCAGGAGTGAGCAATACCAGGCCGCCGGCAATGGCCTGGGCTATCAGCATGCGGTCGAACGGATCGCGATGGATATCGGGGAGCTTGGCCACCTGCACAGCCGCCTCCTCGTCCAGAGCCAGAGCGTCGATTCCGTGTGCGGCTCGTTGGGCGGGCACGAAGGATTCCGGCTTTGATGGCAGCGGCAGCCGGCCCAGACGATGCTTCACTGCGATCTCCCACGCGGAGACAGCGCTCAGGACCACCTCGTTTGCTGGATCCTCGAAGGCGTGTCGTGCCTTCGAGGACAACTCGTCGGAACCGCCGACGATCCACAGGAAGGTGCAGGTGTCGAGCAGCAACCGCACCTCAACGGCCCTCAAACGCGCGTATGAGATCTTCGGGAAGTGGTTTGAAGAAGGAACGCGGCACCTTGAAGCCAGGAACGAGACCGACGGGCCGCCGCGTCCTTCGGGCCTTGGGCACCGGCCTCAGTTCCGCGGCGGGCACATTCCGGCGGCAAATCAGCAGGGTCTCGCCCGACGCCGCGCGCTCGACCAACGCGGAGAGTTGCGTCTTGGCTTCGTAGAGATTGACCTTCTTCATGACCATATACTAGACCAAGTAGGCACCAAGCCCGCTTCAGCCGATGCCCCCTCGGCGACCGGTTCGCGCTGGTGGCTGAGGCCGGTTTGGGATGGCTCAAGATTCCTCTTGACTCGAGGACCGTTTGTCGCACTCTGCAGAGTTCGACCTCGCCCAGGTCGGTCAGTCGACGAAAGGGTTGCTCACCTTCAACGCGCCGTACTTCCCGCCGTTCTGGAAGTCCTCCGAGAAGAGGGTGTGGCATCCGCCAAGGATGGCGCTCTGCACGATCAAGGCGTCCCATATCGAGAGCCGGTCTTTCCGAACGATCTCCATCGCCGCGAGGGTGAGCCGATAGTCGAGCGGGAGAATGCGGAACCCGGAAAGACCGCGCACCGCCTCCTCGGCCTCGGTGGCGGTCAAGGGGCGGCGCAGCTTCCGAGTGACCGTGAAGTAGAACTCATTGATCACCTGGGCCGAGAGAACGATGTGCTCCGCGGGCAGGCTTTCGATCAGAGTTCGACTGCGCGCCCGCTTCACGGGCTCCCTGGTGTCGAAGGCGTAGATGAGAATGTTCGAGTCGAGGAAGAACGGACCCTCAGCCTCGCTCATGCATCTCCTCGCGCGACACCTTGCGGCCGCCCTGGGCCTTCGAAGCCGCGGCCAGCCGAAGGAACGTCCGCTTCGCAGCATTCGCGGGGGAGGCGCTGGAGACGTATTCCTCCACCCGCTCCCGCAGGACGGCGTTCAGCGAAGTCCCCTCCTCCAGGGCCTTGATTCGGGCGCGCCTGAGAAGGGCCGCGTCGATGGCGATGGTGACATTGGCGGCTTTCGGCTCCACGGGATCAGTGTAGCACGGGACCCGTGGAGCCAAGGGACCCAGCGGCGGGGAAGCCATCGCGCCCGCCAGGGAGTCCCCTGGTTTCAGTTGTCCGATCGGCTGGCGAGGCCGCTGTCATAATCGTCGGCATGTCTCCGCGATCTTCGATCCGCCTCAGCATCGTCCTCGCCTGCTTGGCCATACCCGCGCTGGCTCAGCAGCAAAAGGCGCCGCCCCGACCCACCATTGACCCCCGTCTCTACGCGGGCCTGAGCTGGCGCAACGTCGGCCCGTTCCGAGGCGGCCGCGTGTCGGCGACCGCGGGAGCGATCGGGCAGCCGGGTGTCTTTTACGCAGGCTATCCGGGCGGCGGGGTGTGGAAGACCACGAGCGCCGGCGCCACCTGGTTCCCCGTGTTCGACTCGGTCCGCGACGTTTCCTCCATCGGCTCCGTCGCGGTGGCGCCCTCGAACCCCGATGTCGTCTACGTCGGCACCGGGGACATGATCACCGCGGGCACGATTGAACAGGGGAACGGCGTCTACAAGTCGACGGACGCGGGTAAGACCTGGCAGCACCTCGGCCTCGACCGCACGAAGCACATCCCGTCGATCAGCGTCGATCCCCGGAACGCGGACGTGCTCCTTCTCGCCGCGGCCGGCGACCCGCATCGCAAGTCGGAGGAGCGCGGCATCTTCCGCAGCACGGACGGCGGCCGCAACTGGACCCGCGTGATCAAGGTCGATGGTGAAACCGGCGGACAGTTCGTGACCCGCGCGCACGACAGGCCCGACGTCGTCTTCGCCACCACCGTGCGCTACTTCGTGCCCGACGACTATCCGGTCGACAAGCTGCGGTCGTGGCAGTTCGGGCAACAGAAGCGACCGGAAGGCGCTCCGACGGGCACCGCGGTGTACAGGTCCACCGACGGCGGCGTCACCTGGCGGGAGCTGTCAGGCAACGGCCTGCCGCGCCTGTCGGGGCGAACATCGGTGGCGGTGGCGATGAACACCGGCGGAGAGCGCGTGTTCCTCATCGGCGATCAGGGCCTGTTTCGCTCCGACGACGGCGGCGGCACGTGGCGAAGGATGGCGGCGGATGATCCGCGCATCGTCAGCGGGGGATACATGTGCGGCGTGTTCGTTGACCCGAAGAACCCCGACATCGTTTACACGCTCCAGACCTCGAGCTACAAGTCGGTGGACGGCGGAGCGACCTTCACCGGCTTCAAGGGCGCGCCGGGCGGCGACGATCCGCAGGTGATGTGGATCGATCCGACGAACGGCCAGCGCATGTTCCTCGGCCTCGATCAGGGCGCCAGCATCTCCCTTGACGGGGGCGGCACATGGAGCACCTGGTACAACCAGTCGACCGCGCAGATCTACCACGTCGCCGCGGACGACAGCTTCCCCTACTGGATCTACGGCACGCAGCAGGACACGGGCGCCATCCGCACGCGCAACCGCGGCAACTACGGCGCGGTTACGATGTTCGACTGGAACGCCGTCAGCGGCTGGGAGTGGGGCACGATCAGGCCCGATCCGCTGCATCCCGACCTCGTCTACTCGAGCGGCAACGGCATTCAGAAGATCAGCTATCCGAGCGAGCAGTGGATGAACGTCAGTCCCTCGCTCGATCCGGCCGTTCCCATGCGCGCGACCACGGACATGCCGATCGCGTTCGCGCCGTGGGACAAGTCGAAGCTCTTCGCCGGCCTCAACTACCTCACCGTGACCACCGACGCCGGCGCTCACTGGACGACGATCAGCCCCGACCTCGCCCTTCGTCCGGAAGCCGAACGGGGCAACCCGCCGCGTCCGCCGGGAGTGCGTGACGCGATCGTGAGCCTGGCCCTGTCGCCCGTCGCCCCGGGCACCATCTGGGTGGGCAGCAACAACGGTCTGATCCATCTCACGCGTGACGAGGGGAAGACCTGGACGAACGTCAGCATCGCCGCCCTCCCGACGCCTGCGCGCGCGAACGTCTCGGGCATCGAGGCTTCGCCCTTCGACGCGGGCACGGCCTACGTGGCCATCGAAGCCCTGCGCCTCGGCGACCATCGCCCGCATCTCTTCCGCACCCGCGACTTCGGCGCCACCTGGACCGAGATCAACGAAGGCCTGCCGGTGGATGAGGTGAGCGGCAGCGTCACCCGCGTGATCCGCGCCGATCCGAAGCGGCGCGGCCTGCTGTTCGCGGGCACCGAGTCCGGCGTGCGCGTCTCGTTCGACGACGGCGATCACTGGCAGTCGCTGACGCTCAACATGCCCGACACACCGTGTTGGGACCTGGCCATCAAGGACAACGACCTCATCGTCGGCACGTACGGCCGCGGCATCTGGGTGCTCGACAACTATGCGCTGCTGCGCCAGCTCCATCCGGGCATGGAGACGGCGCGGGCGCGGCTGTTCGCTCCGCCCGATGCGGTTCGGGTTCGCCGCAACGTCGGCGACGACACCCCGCTGCCTCCCGAGATTCCGCACGCGCTGAATCCGCCGGATGGCGTCATCGTCGACTACTGGCTCGGCGCGAAGCCGTCGGGCGAGATCACGCTCGAGGTGCTGGACGCCGCGGGCCGCGTGGTGCGACATCTGTCGAGTGCGCCCATCCCGCCCCTTCCCGAGATTCCTCGCGTGCCCTTCCCCGAATACTGGCTCGCGCGTCCCGCCGGGATGCCCACGTCCATCGGGACCAACCGCATCCACTGGGATCTGCGCTACGACGCGCCGAAGGTTTTCGCTCGCGAGTTTGGGATCAACGCGAATCCCGGTCTGACCCCGGCCTCACCCGAGGGGCCGCTGGCGCTCCCCGGCGTTTACACGCTGCGGCTCACCGTGGAGGGCGCGCGCCACGAACAGAAGGTCACGGTGCGCAACGACCCGCGCTCGCCGGCCACGGCCGCGGACCTCGACGCGCAGCACGCCCTGCTGATGCGCCTTAACGAAGCGGTCAACGCGGCGTGGGAGATGCAGCGGCGCGCCGACGGGCTGCGCGCCGCGGTGGAGTCTGCCGCCTCGGGCGCTCCGGGCGAAGTGACCACGGCCGCCGCCACCCTGAAGACGGCACTCGACGCGGTGGCCGGCACGGAGCGGGGGAACGCCCTGACCTTCCGCGCCCTCAGCCGAAGGTTCGTGGGGCAACTGACAGGGCAGGACAAGGGCGATCACGCGCCGACCGCAGCGATGCTTGCGGCCTACAGCGCCGCGTGCCGGGATCTGACCAACACCCAGGCGCAGTGGCGCCGCACGGCGGACAGCGGACTGGCGACGTTCAATGCGGCCCTCACCCGCCACGGACGGAAGTCCGTCGCCCCGGTGTCGGCCGTTCCCGCGGCGTGCGCAACCGACCCCCAGCCCGTGCAGTACACGTCTCCCGCGGGTGTTGCCTACAGGTCGCTTCCCGACACCGACGCCGTGGTCAAGGCACGGGCGGCGCTCACCGCGGAGCCGCGGAACATCAGCCGCATCATCGAGCTGGGTGTGGCGGAGTCCGGCGCGCGCCAGTTCCGCGAAGCCATCGCCACCTTCACCCGCGGCCTCGAGATCGAGCCCGACAACGCGCTGCTCCTGCGCTGGCGCGGCCACCGCTTCATTTCCATCCGCGAATTCGATCGAGCACGCGCCGATCTCGTCCGTGCGGTTCGACTGGATCCGTCTCTGTACGGCGCCTGGTTTCATCTCGGCGTCGTCCAGTACCTGAGCGGAGAGTTCGCCGAGGCGGCCGCGTCGTTCGAGAAGGCTCAGCCGATCGCTCCAGACCCGAACGAGCTCGCGGGCTCGACCGACTGGCTCTGGATGTCCCTGAGCCGCGCCGGCCGCCAGGCGGAAGCGAAGGCCGTGCTGGATCGACGTTCACCGACGCTGCCCCCGGACTACGGCTACACGCGACGGCTTCAGCTCTACGCGGGCCTGGTCACGCCCGAGAGGCTCCTGACGCCGGCCGACACCGATGATGTCCAGATCGCGACCCTGTCGTACGGGGCCGGGAACTGGCTGCTCGTCCAGGGCGACAAGACCGGCGCGCGCGCGTGGTTCGAGCGCGCGGTGCGAACGGACGGATGGCCGGCCTTCGGCTTCATCCTGGCCGAAGCCGACCTGCGCCGCCTCAAGTAGCGAGCGTCCCGCGCCGTCATTGCGAGGCCGCTGTCCGTCTGCGTCGGCGCGCGCAGCCTGGCCTTGGGCCACGAAGCAATCCCGTCCCCTCGCCGTCATGGCGAGGCCCCGCTCCGTTGGTAGCGGGCCGAAGCAATCCCGTCCCCCCGCTATCCGTCCGCAATCCGCCTAGGCGCTAGCGTCTAAGAACCGTATCGCGCCAGCCTCTCCGCGCAGTAGGTATTGAGGCTCTTCCCGGCCGCCTTGGCCTGCAGGGCCAGCGCCTGATGGACCGGGGGAGGAACACGAAGCACAAACCGGCCGCTGTAGGCGCCGGACTTCTCGGGAGGGGGGAGGACGATCCCCTCCGCGTCACGGAGGCGAATCCACTCCTCCACGATGACCTTCAGCTGCTTGAGGACGCTGAGCTCGGAAGGACCGTGGCAGCAAGGCCCGATCAGGGGAGGAGCGCTCCCGACATAGCAGCGGTCTTTGGCACTCCACTCCACCACTCGCAGATAGTCGCGAGCGACCGCCTTCTTTTCACGCTTCATCGTCCTCCTCCTTCCGTCGACCGGGCCGCGGCGATGCGCTGCGCGACTTCTTGTTCCTGGTAGGGCCTCGCGTCATCTCCCGCGCGCCCTGAAAGGGTGACCCGGATGCCTTTGGGATGCAGGAAATTTCGGTGAGAGCCTTTGCCACCTCGGGCCACGAAGCCAGCGCGAATCAGGTCGGCCACCAGCTCGCTATCTTTCGCGGCACGGAGTCATAGTATCAGGGTGATACTAGCCTGACTTCTTTCCGTCGATGCGGCGAGCTGGAGATGGTGGCGCGCTTCGGAAAGAAAGAGGTTCGGCTCGACGTGTGACGGGGTGTGGGCATTCCAAACCGGCCTCGCCAGCAGCGCGAACCGGTCGCTGAGGGTGGTCCGTGCTGCGAAGCAGTCGAGCGCGCAGCCTGGCCTTGGGCCAAGCGACCGCCGTTGCGCCGCGGGGGGGCTTGGCCCAGGGTCAGGCTTCGCGCTCGACAAGCTCAGCCAGTGCCACGATTTTGATTCCCGTCTAGGCAGGTGAACTGAACAACCGGTCCATTTCCAACGGGAGATCGCGACCGCGATGGTAGCCACGGGCCGAAATCAACGACAGGGCGTGCCGCGCCCTCGCAAGTTCGCCGACCTCCGCCGCGCGAAGCAGACCGCGTAGGTCAACGAGATCCTGGGGGCGTCGCACATCGTCGCGTGAAAGAACCTTCATGGCGATCAGATGGCCAACCCGGGCCACGCTCATTGTCAGTTTCGGCAGGAGTTCAATCGGCTCAGCGTCCGCCACGATCTCTTTCTCGATGCCCGAAGATGCGAACAACAGGTCCACAACCGGCGCGCGTGGCTCAGTGGACAGCGAGAGCCTCACGGTTGCGAGTCGTCCGACCGCCTCCTGCTCGACGACCGCGGCGATGAGGAAGCCATGAGCTCGGAGGGCGTGGATGAGCGCCTCGGCTTCCTTGTCCGTGCTCACGGCGACGGCCAGATCCGCGTCCCGGGTAAACCGAGGTTCTGTTCGAACCGAGACCGCGAGTCCACCGACGAGCGCAAACGAAACGTGAAGTCGGTTGAGCTTGGCGTTGATCTCCACCAGCGCGGCTTCGAGCGATGTCACCCAATTCGTGCGTCGATGTCCACAAGCCGGCCGGGGGAGTCACCAGACACGGCCCCGGGGCGCTCCTGAAGCCACGCCGAGAGCCGCCGGTCGATTTCGTCCTCACTCGCCTGTGGCTGGTCTCGCCTCAGATTCTGGCGCATCAACTCGACGCCAGTGCCGAACAGGTCGAGCGTCGTGCGGAACGCGCCGTGCGCGGATTTCATGCTGGGATTCTAGTCGACGCGGCTTGGCGATCACATCCCTCCCTGCCATCGCTGCCCGTCATTGCAACATGGCGCTGAGCCTCAACCCCGCCTCGCCCCATACATCTCGCGAGCCTGCTCGTACTCTTTCGAGGTCTGAATGAGGCGCCGCCGCGGCATTCATCGCCATGCTCGCGGTGAAGATCTGGTCGGGCACACGGGTCCGGACCTGTGGGGCGAGTCCTTGCGTCGCCTCCCCGCGCACCTCGGGTTGAGCCAGAAGCGGAAGGGCATAGCGTGTGTTCCGAAGTCTATGTAGTTATGAGAATATACATAGACTATGAAACGTGGCCAGACCGCCCCTCCGACCGATCGGAGGCTCCACATCCTGCTGCGTAGCGGTGGAACCGCGCGTTCGCGCGATCTCGTGGCCGGTGGTGTTCCACGCATGCACCTCTCCCGCATGGTGGCCGCCGGGAAGCTACAGCGCGTCGCCCGGGGGCTATATGCGCTGCCCAGCTACGAGGGTGGTGAGCACCGCGAACTGGTGGCCGTGGCCAAACGCGTGCCCGCTGCCGTGTTCTGCCTTCTCACCGCGCTGCGACTTCATGGGCTGTCCACCCAGGCCCCGTTCGAAGTGTGGATCGCCATCGGCAACAGCGACCATGCGCCCCGAATGGACTACCCGCCCCTTCGCATCGTCCGATTCTCGGCCGCCTCGCTCGCGGAGGGTGTTGAGACGAAGCGCGTGGGAGGTATTCAAGTGCGGGTCACGAGCGTTGCCAAGACCGTAGTGGACTGCTTCAAATTCCGAAACAAGATCGGCCTGGAGGTGGCCCTGGAGGCGCTGCGCGAGGCACGCCGCGAGCGCAAGGCATCGGCAAACGATCTCTGGCGTTTCGCGAAGATCAACCGCGTGGCCAACGTGATGCGCCCTTACATGGAAGCGATCGCATGACTCCGGATCGCGCCGCGTCGATTCGCGCTCGGCTCCTCAATCACGCTAAGGCCCGCGGAGAGGACTACAACCTCGTCCTGACACGGTACGCGATCGAGCGCTTTCTCTACCGCCTCTCCCTCTCACCGGCACGCGATCGTCTGTGGCTGAAAGGCGCGCTGCTGTTCGACCTCTGGTTCGGCGTGCCCCATAGACCCACGCGCGACGCAGACTTCCTCGGCTTCGGCGAGATGAACGCGAATCTGCTGGCTGCGCCACCTCGCATCCGAGGAAAGGCCCTCCGTCATTGCGACGAGGCCATTGAGGTGTGGGAGAGCCGGCGTCGGCCGCCATCGGAGGGGCGCGCTGTGGGCTCCGGTCTCCAGGATCGGGGCTTGCTACCGTGCCGGTCGCTTCGCCTTGGCTCGCTCGGCGGCCGCCTTCGCCTCCAGCATCTTGTGCACGCGCTCGAACGCCCTCATCGCCCGACGGACATACTCGGGCAGGTCCTTCGTGGGCATGGGCTGCGGGAAAACAAGGGTGCGATTCACGGCAAAAGTATAGACCGCACGTCCTCGGAGGACGCACGGTGAGATTCGAGAAGCGGACGCGGTTTCGTGGCCGTCGCGTCCCAGACGGTCCAACGGTCCGCCAGGGGAAGGTAGAGGTTCACCAGGTTCTGAAGACTCCGATAGAAGCGCCTCCTGATGTCCGCCACCGGCACATCGTGGCCGCCCTCCCGGACCCGCTGAGCGACGCGCCCGACGCAAACCCGAGGCGAGGTAACGCTGAGGTAGTGCAGCTCGATCTCGTAGCCGCGCTCCCGCGCCCTTTCCATGATGGGGGCGTGGCTGCGGCCCGACAGTGTACGATGAAGTCTTGAGCCGATCGAGTACTAAGGGCGTCGACGCCGGGGCATTCCTCGAGAAGCTCATCGGGCCCTTGACCCTGCACGGCCTGCTGCTCGCGCACCGACAGAGCGACGAGATGTCCCAGGCGGAGTTCGCGCGGCTCCTGGGAATCTCCAAGTCGCACCTCTCGGACATTGAGTGCGGCCGCAAGGCGGTCAGTCCGGACCGCGCCGCTCGTTTCGCCCGTGCCCTCCAACTCAGCGAAGCTCAGTTCGTCCGGCTGGCCCTGCAGGACATCGTGGATCGCGCGGGCCTGCCGTTCAAGGTTCAAACGACCGTCGCGTGACATGAAGACACTGCGATTTGCCGACCTGAAGCACAAGATGTCCCCGGCGCGTCGCGCCGAGATCGCCCGTGCCGCCAAGGCCGAAGTGGCCCCGGCGATGACCAATGCACGCATGGAACGGCTCAAGGCCAAGGGTTGTTGGCTCGTCGAGGCCCGCTATGCACGAGACTTCGTCATCTGGCTCCGATTCGCCGACGGGACAGAGGGCGAAGTGGACCTGTCCGGCGAACTCCATGGTCCCATCTTCGAACCCCTTCGAGACGCCGACTACTTTCGTCGATTTGCCTTGAACCCGAGCCTCCACACCATCGCGTGGCCGAACGGGGCGGATCTGGCGCTCGCGTTCCTCTACGAGAGGCTTCAGCTTCCTGCGTGATCGGATAGCGCGAGTCACCCCCAACTGGTAACTAGCTGTTACCAGTTGCTCTAGTGCGCGAGAGCCGAATTGTGATGCGCTCCTTGGTGGGAGACTTCTGTCGCCCACGGACCCCGACCTTGCGCTTCAGCGATTCCGGCAGGACCTTCCTCGCCGGGGCAAACACGCGCAGATCATCAGCGGTCAGTTCCCGGACCTCGTCTTTGGCGTCAATCAGCGGCTTTCCGTACATACAAAAAGAGTGTAGCCCAATCGCACCCTTGCTCGCCTGCAAGCCAGGCCTCGAGGACCAGGTCCTCGCGGTCCGGGGCATTGACGGATGCCACGCGCCAGCGGCTACGACCCGTATCGCGCCAGCCACTCCGCGCAGTAGGTATTGAGGCTCTTCCCGGCCGCCTTGGCCTGCAGGGCCAGCGCCTGATGGACCGGGGGAGGAACCCGAAGCACAAACCGGCCGCTGTAGGCGCCGGACTTCTCGGGAGGGGGGAGGACGATCCCCTCCGCGTCACGGAGGCGAATCCACTCCTCCACGATGACCTTCAGCTGTTTGAGGACGCTGAGCTCGGAAGGACCGTGGCAGCAAGGCCCGATCAGGGGAGGAGCGCTCCCGACATAGCAGCGGTCTTTGGCACTCCACTCCACCACTCGCAGATAGTCGCGAGCGACCGCCTTCTTTTCACGCTTCATCGTCCTCCTCCTTCCGTCGACCGGGCCGCGGCAATGCGCCGCGCGACTTCTTCTTCCTGGTAGCGCCTCGCGTCGTCTCCCGCGCGCCCTGAAAGGGTGACCCGGATGCCTTCGGGATGCAGGAAATTGCGGTGAGAGCCTTTGCCGCCTCGGGCCACGAAGCCAGCGCGAATCAGGTCCGCCACCAGCTCGCGTATCTTTCGCGGCACATCGGCATAGTATCACGATGATACTAGGTCGATTCGCCGCAGTTCCACGGCAGAACCAGGGCCATGCTCAATCCACCTCCACCTGGATTCTTCGAAACTCCTGCGCACAGGTCGCCTCCTTCGACATTCCGGTGTAGTCGAACCCCGGATAGTGGCGGACCGCCTCGTAGCAGCTCCTGAGGTACGGCTTGATTCGGTCGCCCATTGCCAGCGCCATGACTTCTGCGTAGGCATTGAACGAGCGGTCGCCCTTGTCGAGCAATATGCCGCCCATGGCGAAGCCGTCGGCGAGCAGTTGGGCTTGATCAGTACCATCGGCGCCTCGACCATTCGAGATCCCTCATCTGAGAGGTCAGTGATCTCCCCCGAATCGACCATTTCGAGCTCGCGGTTGACGTTTACCGGATTCTGCTGAGGTCGCCATCATCCCCTCCGTTGTTTCTGTGCCCGCGGAGGGTAGGGGATGCCGCGGCCGGATGGGGTCCGATGTGACGCGGTTGGGCAGGCATCCGCCCGTAATCCCGCCTCCGCCCAAACGCAACTGGTCCCCAACCGGCATGGGCGGGGGATAGCCTCATGCCCTCCCAATCTCAGTTGAGGGAAAGAACCATGGCGAGTGCAACCAACTTGAGGTCACAAATTGTGACCTCAAGTGCAGGTCCGGTCGAGCGTGCCATCCTGCTGATCCGCGGCCACAGAGTGATGCTCGATGCCCATCTTGCCGAGCTCTATCAGGTTTCCGCGTCGGCCGACTGAACGAGCAGGTCGCCCGCAAACGGAGTCGATTCCCCGAGGACTTCATGTTCCAGTTGTCCCCCGGAGGAGCACGCCAACTTGAAATCGCAATTTGCGATTTCAAGTTCGTGGGGCGGTCGGCGGTCTCCTCCCTACGCCTTCACTGAACAGGGTGTGGCGATGCTGTCCAGCGTCCTCCATAGCCCCCGGGCCGTGCAGGTCAACATCGAGATCATGCGCGCCTTCGTGCGGCTGCGCGAGATGCTTCAAACCAACAAGGACCTCGCCCGAAAGCTCGACGCGACAGCCGGATCATTGATGCGCTCCTTGGTTGGTTCAACTGGTAGCAATTTGTTACCAGTTGGCCGCCCCTTCCAGTCGGTGACAATTTGTCACCGACCTCCTGCCGCAAGACTGGGCGCGGCTACGAGGGTATCGCCTCGCACCTCAGGCCGCGGAGGCTGAGATACCGATTGATTCCGGCATCCCGCGTCAAGAACACGGCCGCGTTCGCGCGAAGGGCGCTGGCCACGTGGAGCGCGTCGATGGTCTTGAGCGAGAAGTCGCGATGCAGTTCCGTGGCCATCTCGACCAGGGCGTCGTCGACGCTCAACATCTGAACCCGCGTGCGAAAGAACGCCTTCATGTTCGCGATCCGCGTCTCATCCTTTTCGCGATAAGGCCTGGTCAGACATTCAGACACTGAGAGGCGGGAGGTCAGCACGGCTCCTCCGGGAGCCGACTCGGCGCGCGCGGTCCATGAGGTGACGAACTCTCGAAGGGCGTCTGGACCCTCTACCGCGAAGACGATGGCGTTGGCGTCAAGGTAGAGCCGCATCAGATACGGTCAGCGCGCATCTCTCGAAGGTCGTCGTCGATCTCCTTGGCCGAGTGCGTTCCGGGCGGCAGGGACTTGAGAAACTCCGTCACCGACACCCTCTCCGGCTCGAGATCCTTCACCTCGACACGCACCTCCACCGAAACCACACCCTTGGGCAGAGGGGCATCCAGAAGCAGTGCTCCGTTCTCGATATGCGCAGGGATGGTGATGGATTCGGACATGATGAGCCTTCAGCGGTGATACTACCGCAGAGGCCGGAACAAGGAATCGGCGCATTCGAAGGTCGCTGCGGCTCCCTCATGGGCGGTGCCGAGTGCAACCAACCAGCAGGTGGCGCGCAACCGAGATCGATTTCCGGAGGACTTCATGTTCCAGTTGTCCCCGGAGGAGCACGCCAATTTTGAAATCGCAATTTGCGATTTCAAGTTCGTGGGGCGGTCGGCGGTTCGCCGCACCATCCCCTAAGACCGCGTCGCCGTCTCAGTCGGTGACCATTTGTCACCGACTCCCATGTACCTACGACTGTGCCGCGGCAAAGACCGGCGCCGCCTCTTTTGGCAGCTCAATCGCGACGAAGAAGTCGGCAGGGTAGAGGTAATCCTCACCCGACTCATCAAGCACTCTCACCAGGCCATGGCTCTCAGCCTTCGAGTTTGGCAGCGCTCGATACACCTTGCGGCGCTCCAGGGAGGCTTCATAGCCCGTGTTCTTCACGCAGAGCAGATAGCGCGGCTTTCGATGGGTCGTGGTCATATGAGCAGCTTCTTGATTTTCATTCCGCGGCGGCCGATTCCATGCGCTTCGTACCAATGCAATTCGGCGGCGACGACCGCCCCGTGGCCCAAGGCCAGGCTGCGCGCTCGGACAGTTCGACGATAGCCTCTCCCTTCAGCTTTCGTCGCGGGGTCGGTCCAGAGGACCGACCTCGCAAGTCCTCAGGCCGTCCGAGGGGGCGCCATCGGCCGGGCCCGTGAAGCCTCTTTAGCAAGGCCAGTTCGCGGATCGAGCGGTTGACGGCAATCGTCCCGAGAACGCGAATCTCGCTCCTGATCGTGAACCCCGCCGGCATGCGGGCATTCTTTCTCGACCTCGGGCCGGATGAGGCCCAATCTTGAGGTCGCAATCTGCGACCACAAGTTCCGGTCCTGCTCCCGCCCGAGTCGTCATTGCGAGCCCCCAGCTAAGCCACTATCAGCCGCTCTTTCCCTGCGTCATTGCAGGAGCCAGTCCGTTTGGTGCCGCGAGCGCGCAGCCTCCCCGAAGGGGGAGCGCGAAGCCGGCCCTTGGGGCCCGAAGCAACCCCGTCCCTCTACTATTAGCCCGCTGGTGCGCCTCCCCGACAGCCTGCCGCCGCGACAGCCTCCCACCCCTCACCAAACCGCGGCCTCAAGACCCAGCCGTCTACCGCCGATCGAGGTTCTCGCACGTGGGTGAGCTTCAACCCCGCTTCGCTCGATGAATCTCGCGAGCCTGCTCGTACTCCTTCGAGAGGTCAAAGCCAACGTCTGAAGATGGCTCGATTCCCTTCATGCCGACGTACATCATCGCCACGAGTTCCAGACCACTGAAATGGCGGCCCGCGAGCGAGTTCAGCGAGTACTTGGGCGCACAGTCATTCACATCCAGGCCGCCTTGGCCAAGGCTGGCGATCTCAGCGACGATGGAAACGATCTCCGGGGCCGCCAGCCGCTCAAACATTTCAAAGGCAGCGAGGCAATGCGCCACGACGTCATTCCGAGGCTGGCTGATCGACTCAATGCGAAATCCGCGGCTGGCAATCGCGCTTCGAGCCGCCTTTGCCACCTCAGCCACCTGGCTGTCAGGGTCGATTTGGATCGACCGGAGGAAGAGCTCATTTGCCTCGTCGAATCGGCCGAGAGATTCGACCGCCCGAGCCAGGCCAAAGACCGCAGCCTGATCATGCGGGGCAAGCATGATGGCGCGCCGAAAGTGAACTTCGGCTCCGGCGTGATCACCAGAACTGCCGAGCCGTTCCGGGCACTTTGGCAGGCAAGTCGCGTACTGGAAAGTGAGGCTACGCCACAGCTGCAGCGAAGGACTCAAACAAATCCCCCGGCAACTGATGCTGCAACCGCCACGTCACCGCCATCGGCCGCTCGCCTTGGTGGCTCACGTACGTCGCCGGCCCCAGGAACCAGAACGCGCGGTCGTCCGCGCGATGTCGGGCGAAGATCATGACGCTGGAGCCGAGTGCTGAGTGGCTCTGGTATCGCAGGCCCGTCTTGCTGTCGGCTCGGGTGGTTGACTGGCTCTCCCAATGGATCAGGTCTCGCGATATCGCGTAGTCGCGATAGCGGGTGGTGGGCGAGAAGTGGCCGCTCGTTTTGTCCAGCGTGAACGCGAAGAGATCGGCGCGCTCGTCTTTGGCCCAGTGGACGCCTTCGCGCCAGGGGTGGGCGCGGGCCGTGTTGCCGGGGACGAACGCGGCCATGATCTCGGTTCTCGTGTATCGGGCGTGGACTTGCAGCGGAATTGCGGGGTGCGTAGCGAGAGGTTGGACGAGGTGGTTGATGCGGCCGGCGAGGACTTCGAGCAGTTCAGCCAGTTCGGCCCGCACCTGCCCATGAGCCCAGAGTAGGGCGACGGCGTCCCCGAGACTCATGCTCCGCGGCTCCACTTTTGTCGTCAGTGAGGCCACCAGCATTCGCAGGAGCCTGTGATCTCGGGGGGACATGGTTTCCGGATTCGGCGGCACGTCGCTGGACACGAGCCGACGGTAGCCGTCGATCCTCTCCATGTTGTCGATGTGAAGCAGGCGGCCGCAGGCGCGACGGAGGTTCTTCTCTTCAGGGCCTGAGGCAAGCTGTCGGAGGCCGGCCCCGGCGCGGAGGTCTGACCATGATCGGCCGTTGCTATAGACGTCGTCAAGATCCGAACCGCTCTCTTCGAGATACTGCGCGAGGCTCACGGACTCGCGGCCTTGGGCGATGCGGCGAAGTTCCGCGACCTTGGCGGGCCAGGTGGAGGGCACTGCTTCCCTGATGCTTCGAAGCACGATCTCCGAGGCCACGGGGTCGAGTTCCATGTGACAGCCGGCGGGGAGGTACGGGAAGCCCTCTCGGATCCGCTGCTCCAGTTCCTTCCTTGTGCCGCCGAGCAGCGCGCCAAAGCGCCTGTGCTGAGCTTGCCGAAGCGTCGATCGAAGCGGAACTCTTTGCGGTGGTGGCCCACGAAGTCGAGGACGGTGCAGGCCGTCTTGCCCTCAGCCCGCCGCAGGCCTCGGCCTAACTGTTGGAGGAAGAGGGTTGGGCTGTCGGTGGGGCGAAGGAGGAGGAGGGTGTCCACCACCGGGACGTCGACGCCCTCGTTGAAGAGGTCGACGGAGAAGACCACGTTGACCTTGCGCGCGGCGAGGTCGGTCAAGGCGTCGCGGCGTTCGTCGTCTGGTGTGTCGGCCCACACCGCGACGGACGGGATGCCGGCTTCGTTGAAGACGCGGGCCATGAATCGGGCGTGGGCGATGTTCACGCAGAAGCCGAGTGTGCGCATCGTGCGGATGTCTTCCACGCGCTCGACGAGCCTGGCGATCACTTGCTTGGCCCAGGCGTCGTTGGCGGTGAGGAGCTTGGATAGGCCATCGACGTCGTAGCCGTGGCCTCGTCGCCATGGGATGTCGCGCAGGTCGAGGCCGTCGTGGATGCCGTAATAGGCAAAGGGCGAGAGGTACTGCTGGTCGATGGCGTCCCAGACGCGGAGTTCTGCGGAAATTCGGTCATCGAACCAGTGGAGGATGGGGAGGCCGTCGCTGCGCTCGGGTGTGGCGGTGAGGCCCAGCAGCTCGGCGGGCTTCACGTGGTCGAGAAGGGCGCGGTACGAGGGGGCTTCGGCGTGGTGGAACTCGTCCACGATGACCACGTCGAAGTGCTTCGGGTCTAGGTTGGCGAAGCCGCTCGCGTTGAGGCTTTGGATGGAGGCGAAGACGTGATCGAAGCGGTTCGGCCGGCTGCCGCCGACCCACAGCTCGCCGAAGGCCGAGTCGCGCAGGCCGTGGCGGAAGGTGCCGATGGTCTGGGTGAGAATCTCCTCTCGATGCGCGACGAAGAGGAGGCGGGAGCGCTGGAGCGTCTTTGCGAGCCGGCCATAGTCGACGGCGGCCATGACGGTTTTGCCGGTGCCCGTGGCGGACACGAGGAGGTTGCGATGATGGCCCTGCTGGCGAGAGAGGGCGATGAGTTCGAGGAGCCTCTCTTGGAACGGCTCCAGGCGGATCTGAAGCGGGCTCAGCATCACTTCGGGGCCGGACTTGGCGGCTACGGCGCAGGCGCGGAACTGCTCGCGATCGTAGGGGAGGAAGTCGCCGCTGTTGCGATAGGCCTCGAACATGGCCGCGACCTGGCGGATCACGTCGGGGTTGCGGGCGCCCGAGACGCGGACGTTCCATTCCAGGCCGCTGATCTGCGCGGAGTGCGTGAGGTTGGACGAGCCGATGTACGCGGTGGAGAAGCCCGACTACCCCGAGGGCAGGCTTCACGCTGCCCGGGCGGGCAGCGCTCGGCGCTCGCGGTGGAAGAGCCAGGCCTTCGCGTGGAGTCGCGTGGTGGTGAGGTCGTAGGAGACGAAGACCTCGGCGCCGGTCTGGTGGAGTTCGTCGAGGGCGCGCTCTTCGGTGGAGCCGGTGTAGGTGGTGGTGAGAACGCGGAGGGAGCGGTCGGCGTCGCAGTGCTTCTTGAGCGCCGCCATCATGGGACGGATGCCGCTGCGGCGGATGAAGGCCATCACGATGTCGATCTGATCGGCGGAGTGAATCTCGGTGAGGATCTGATGGCCGACGCGGGGTTCGTGGGGGGCGTTGGTGAGGAGGGTGGTATCGAGGAGCGGGGTGAGTGGGGAGGGGATGGTTTCGGGCGTGCCGTCGGGTTGGAGGGCGAGGAGGGCGTCAAGGATTGGGTCAGAGGCGCTGGTTGGGCGCTGGGGGCCGGCTTCGGAGTCGGGGATGGCCGTCTCGACCAGGTCGATGATCTTGCGCGCGAGTTCGATTCCCTCCGATACGCGGTCTTTGTCCTTCAGGCACGCGAGGGCGTGTTTGACGACGCGGGCGAGGTGGAGGGAAAGGCGGTCGGCTGCTTCGGCCACGTGCAGCGGCCGGCGGCGTGTGTGGAGCTGCACTTTCGTAAGCCGCGCTTCCAGAGCCTCGGTGATGAGTTCCTCGTAGAGCCCGCGGGGGAGGGACGGCATTGGGGGGATTGTAGGTTAGAGCCGATTGAGGGGACCCCGTCCGGCCTCGTGGCCCCGTAGCCTGCAGCCTCGGCCAACCCCCATGCCCCTGCCCATCAACCTCGGCTCTCTCTTCACCGGCCACCCGGTCGAGTGGGAACGTGTCGAGTTCAAGGAAGGTTGGAATCCCCTTGGCGTGCTCCATACGATTTGCGCCTTCGCAAACGACTTCCACAATCTCGGGGGCGGTTACATCGTTCTTGGCGTCGCCGAGGAGAACGGCCGCCCCCTCCTGCCGCCGAAGGGCCTCTCGCCTGAACAGATCGATGCCATTCAGAAGGGCCTTCTGGAACAGGGCCACGGCGCGATCAGGCCCGCGTACCATCCTGTCGCGGTGCCGCACCAGGTGGGCGACCACACCGTCCTGATCCTCTGGGTTCCCGGCGGTCAGACGCGGCCATACAAGACCAGGCTGTCGCTGGCCCGGGGCTCCAACGAGTGGGGCTATTTCATCCGACGCGGTTCCAGCACGGTCCGGGCCACGGGGGCCGACGAAACCGAGTTGCTCTCGCTGGCGTCGCGGATCCCATTTGACGACCGGGTCAACCAACAGGCCACGTGTGACGGTCTTTCTCGTGACCTGATCCTCGAATTCCTGACTGAGGTGCAAAGCGAGTTAGCTGCGAGCGCGGGGGCCATGCCTCTTCCCGAGCTGGCCGGGCAGATGAGGATCTCCGGAGGAGTCCCCGAAGCGCCGCTTCCGCTGAACGTGGGGCTTCTGTTCTTCAACCGGGAGCCCTGGCGCTTCTTCCCTTACTCGCAGATTGATGTCGTCTACTTTCCGGAAGGGGCGGCCGGCGATCGATTCACGGAGAAGACCTTTCGCGGGCCATTGCACTCCATGCTTCGCGAGGCTCTCGCCTACATCGAGCGCAACTACCTCAATGAGACCGTCATGAAGCGCGGAGATCGGGCCGAAGCCAGCCGGGCCTGGAACTTTCCATTCGCGGCCATCGAGGAAGCCTTGGTGAACGCGGTCTATCACCGGAGCTATGAGGAGCGCGAACCGATCGAGGTACGCGTCTCACCGCGGGAGGTGTCGATTCTCAGCTTCCCGGGCCCTGATCGATCAGTATCGCTGGACGCCCTGCGGCAGGGTCGCGCGATCTCCCGGCGTTATCGGAACCGTCGCATTGGAGAATTTCTGAAGGAACTGAGGTTGACCGAGGGTCGTGCCACGGGGATTCCGAAAATCCTTGAAGCGATGCGGATCAACGGTTCTCCCGTGCCTGCGTTCGAGACCGACGATGATCGTGTTTCGTTTCTCGTTCGTCTCCCCGTTCGCGCGGAGTTGGGTCAGGCAGCAATCCCCCAAGTCGCCCCCCAAGTCACCCCCCAAGTCGAAATGGACCTGCTGCTCTTCTGCGTCGAACCGAGAAGCGCTCAAGAGATCCTGAAGAGACTGCGCCTGAAAGACCGGAAGAGCTTTTCCGCTGTCTACCTTCGGCCCATGCTGGGCGCGGGTTTCCTCGAACGCACCATTCCAGAGAAGCCACAGAGTGCGCGACTGGGAAGGCACGGCTGCCTTCTGCGGCCACAGGGGTTGCGAGCGATCAGGTTGGCGTCAAGGCGCGCAACGCACCCCCCAAGTCGCCGGGTTCGAAGAGGCGGTGAATCGCGCGGTGGGCATTGCTGGGCGTGATTCCTATTTAAGTCTCACGCCTCGTTCCAAGGGCTCTGCGGAGATAACCCGCGCAGGGGGCGGATCGGTCTGTCACAGTCCCAGTTCGCGAACTTGATGGGGGTTTCGGTGCGCACGCTTCAGGACTGGGAGCAGGTCGGCGGGCCCCGTCCGGGCCGGCCAGGACCTTGCTGATTGTGGCGGATCGGAATCCACGCGCGCTTCTCGACGTGGCATGAAGCTCGCCACCTGGAACGTCCAACGCCTGACCCGCACCACCAGCGTGCGGATGAGCCGGGTTCGTCCGTACATGGACGCGATCAACGCGGACATCTGGGTGCTGACTGAGACCGGCGAAGAGGTGGCCCCTGGGCCCGACTACCAGGGAGTCGCGACCACGGAGTTCGATCGCGCTTCCCATTATCCCGACGAGGTGTGGACGAAGATCTGGTCGCGTTGGCCCATCGAGCGTTTGGCGCCCGTCTCTGACCCCGCGCGATGCGTGGCGGCACGCGTTGTCCCGCCTCATCGTGCTCCGTTTATCGTCTACGGAACTGTGCTGCCTTGGCCGAGCAGCACCTGGCGAGGCCTTCGCTCTAAGGGTGGTGTCGCTTTTGGCGCGGCGTTGGAGGCGCAGGCGTCCGACTGGGCGTCATTGCAGGCTGCGCATCCATCAGACGATCTTTTTGTCATGGGGGATCTGAACCAGGACCTGTGTGTCAGCAAGCCGGCCTATTGCGGCTCAAAGCTGAACCAGGGCACGCGCGCTTCTCGACGTGGCATGAAGCTCGCCACCTGGAATCTCCAACGCCTGACCCGCGCCACCAGCGTGCGGATGAGCCGGGTTCGCTCGTACCGGGACGCGTTCTTGGCGGGGGAGGGACCGCATCGCGGGTATGGTAGTTGTAGGATCGTCCCGCAAGGTTCCTATGTCTGAGTCCATCACTATTCCGGCGCACATCGAGAACGGCTCGCTGCACCTCGATGCCCCGCTTCCACCCAATGTGGAGCGGGTGGAGGTGCTGCTGCACCTCAAGACTGGTGCGGGTGCCCCTACCGGTCTCGATCTGATCGCGTTCCTGGACGCGCTGCCCCCCGGCAAACGAAGCAAGGCCGAACTCGACGCGCAACTCGACGCAGAACGGAATTCCTGGCCTGACTGATGCGTCTCTACCTGGACGCGAACGTCATCATCTACGCGGTCGAGGGTAAGGACGACGGTCTCCGGACCGCCGCCCGGGCTTGGCTGGTAGAAGGGTCGACGTCCGGCGCTGAGTTCAGGACTTCGATGTTCACCGAATTCGAATGCCATATCAGGCCGCTGCGAGAAAAGGACTTCGCTCTTGTCCAGACGTTCTCGGCCTTCTTGCGTCAGCCGTCCTGGCAGTTGGTTCCAATTTCCTTCGAGGTGTTGCGCCGGGCCGCGGTGATCCGCGCCGAGCACAATCTCAAGCCCCCCGATGCAATCCAGGCGGCGAGCGCTATCGAGGCGAAGTGCGATCTCTTTCTGACCAACGACCGCAGACGATTTGACCGGGTCGGCAGCCTGAAACTCGCCGAGGTCATGAGTAGCCCTCGACTCTAGGCCGCGATCGGCCTGTCACAGCCACAGTTCGCGAAGTTGATGGGGGTTTCGGTGCGCACGCTTCAGGACTGGGAGCAGGGTCGGCGGGCCCTGTCCGGGCCGGCCAGGACGTTGCTGATCGTGGCGGATCGGAACCCACGCGCGCTTCTCGACGTGGCATGAAGCTCGCCACCTGGAATCTCCAGCGCCTGACCCGCACCACAAGCGTGCGGATGAGCCGAGTGCGTCCGCACATGGACGCGGTAAACGCTGACGTGTGGGTGCTGACCGAGACCGGCGAGGAGGTGAGTCCGGGGCCCGGTTATCAAGGAGTCGCCACCACCGAGTTCGATCGCGCTTCCCACTATCCCGGGGAGGTGTGGACGAAGATCTGGTCGCGTTGGCCCATCGAGCGCCTGGCGCCCGTCTCCGATCCCGCGCGATGCGTGGTGGCCCGCGTTATCCCGCCTCACCGGGCTCCGTTCATCGTCTACGGAACCGTGCTGCCCTGGCCGAGCAGCACTTGGCGGGGGCTTGCCTCTAAGGGCGGCGTCGCCTTCGGTGCGGCGTTGGAGGCTCAGGCGTCCGACTGGGCGTCATTGCAGGCCGCGCATCCATCGGACGATCTCTTTGTCATGGGCGACTTGAACCAGGACCTGTGCGTCACGAAGCCGGCCTACTGCGGCTCAAAGCTCAACCAGGGTCGCCTGCGGGAAGCGCTTGCCCGGCTCTCGCTGGTCGCGTACACGGATGGCGTGAACGATCCCATTCGGCGCGATTCACCCCCTATGGCCTGCATCGATCACATCTGTGGTCCGGCACGGCTGAGTGCCAGCGTGCGGAGTACAACGCGGTGGCCGGATGCGCCGAAGCCAGTCGCCGGCTTGTCGGATCACTTTGGGGTGGCGGTGGAGTTGGATTGATGGGCGGTCCGTGGCGAAAACGATGCGACGCGCTCCCGTGGCCTCGCTTCGGATTGTAGAAATCGGGCGCCCCCGGGCAAACGGGTGGCGGTCTACAGAGAGCGGCGGATGTACTGGGCCGACCCGCCTGAGCCGCTCTGCTTCGGATTTGCGAGGTGACGCCCGCGCGCGTGATTCGCCCCCGTCTTTTCGTCTCGCGCCTTGAGCGTTTCCCTCAGGGTCAGGGGCGTCTCCGGCAGGAAGCTGGGTCGAGTCTGAGCGGGCTGGGCGGTTTGGGCGGTTGTCGCGTTGGCCTTCTCCGCCTTGGCCTTCGTGGCTCGCGTTGCCTCCTGCTTCTGGCGGCCGCTCCCCGCGTTTGACTCTGCGCCGCTCCGCGGTCGCTTGGCGGAGATGCGCTCATTGCTGGTGTTCCCGCCGCGTCGGTTTCCCGAGGATGTGGTGCGAACGCCGGTGCCGGAGGTCTTCCGCGAGGCGGTCGTCTTCTTCGCGCTCTTCGCGCGCGCAGTCTTGGACGTCACGCCGGAACCGACGCTCTTACCTGCCTTGGTGGTCTTTGCCATCTTGCTTCTCCATATAGGTTGCTGAAAACGGCTGAGAGCGTCCGTCGTGGGTGAGGTGTAGCAACGTCCGTGCCTAATGGGCCGATCGGACCCATTCCGTGGAGTTCAAGCCGGTTGCGAAAACGGGACCCTATCCGTGCGGCCGTCGTCGTATGGTCTGGTTCCAAACAGGGAGGGTGCATGAGCGGGGACGAATCGCTGCAGCAGATCATCACGCGTCGGCTCGAGGTCGAGGCACCGGGCGAGGCCAACTGGCCCTACTTCGTCCTTGCCGCCCTCGATGGCGACGCTGCCTTCGAGGCCGCCCTTCAGGCCGACGCGCAGATCGGCCCCCTGAAAGCCGCGGGTGCTTCGCTCCCCTTTGTTCAGCCGAAGAAGGCGTTCCTTCAGGAGGTGCGCGTTCGCGGGTTTCGCGGCATTGGTCCCGAAGCGGTGCTCTCGATCAATCCTGGTCCCGGCCTCACACTGGTCGTCGGCCGCAACGGGTGCGGTAAATCCAGCTTCGCCGAGGCCGCCGAGCTTCTGGTTACGCGCGGGAACGCCCGATGGGATGCGCGATCCAGCCAGTGGAAAGAGGGGTTTCGAAACCTGCACGAGAAGCAGGCGTCGATCGGCGCGCGTTTCACTGTGGAGGGCGGGCGAAGTTGCGAGGTGCGCGTCGACTGGGCCGAGGGAGCCGGCCTTCCCGAGCGTACGGATTACGTCCAATTCACCGGGGAGCCGAGAACCACCTACGAGGCGCTGGGGTGGTCGGCCGCCGCGGCCTCGTATCGGCCGGTGCTTTCCTACAACGAACTCGGCGGGATGCTTGATCAGGAGCAGTCGAAATTCTTCGATGCCCTCGCTCAAATCCTTGGGCTCGAATCTCTGGCCGAGGCAGGGGCGCGGTTGCGTCAGGCCCGGCTCGACCGGGAGAAGCAGCAGAAGGAACTTGCAAAGACCCAGAAGGATCTCGCCGCCAGGGCCGCCACTCATGCGGACCCGCGCGGGGCGCAGATTGGAGGGCATCTTCAGAAGAAGGTCGCGGATCTGGCCGCCATCGAGAAGATTCTCGAAGGTGACGTGGCGGGCGACAGCGTCACCGGCGATATGGCGACATTGCGCCAGGTGATCGCGCTGCCCGACGCGACAACCGAGGGGGTCGCGCGCGCGGTGGAGATGCTCAAGGTGGGAGGCGAGGCTCTCAAGGCGCACTCCGGAACTCTGGCCGCTCGCTCGGCCGACCTCGTAACCCTGCTCGACTCGGCTCTGCAGTTTCACAAGAAGCATGGCGATGGGCCTTGCCCGGTGTGCGGGGCGGCGGGTGCGCTCAACTCCGGCTGGCATACCCGCCAACAAGCGCAGGCAGGCGAGCTTCGCGACGCGGCCCGCGAGGTGAACAACGCGCAGGCGCTGATCAAGGCCGGGCGCGAACTGCTCAAGGGGCTTTCGTCGCCTCCTTCGGGCGTGCTGAAGGCGGCCACCGCGTTGGGTCTTCCCGCCGCGGCGCTCGAACAGGCAGCCGAGAGTGCGCGCGCAGTCGTGGCTCTCGACACCGACGAGGGGTTGGCGCAGATCGACACTGCCCTGGCGGGCGTGGCCGCGGCCGCCGCGGCACTGAAGCAGCACGCCGCGGCCGAGCTTGGCAGGCGCGAGGATGTCTGGCGCCCCATGGCGCGCGAGGTGCAGGCGTGGCTGGCGGTCGCGCGAAAGGCGCAGCCCGCGATCTCGCGGCTGTCCGATGTCACCGCGGCCGAGAAGTGGCTGAACGGCGCCACCGACGATCTTCGCAAGGCGCGCTTCGCACCTCATGCCAGCGCGGTGAAGCAGATCTGGAATCAACTGCGCCACAACAGCAATGTGTCGCTTGAAGACATTCGTCTCATGGGCACCGCGGTTTCGAGGCGGGTGCAGGTGGATGTCGCGGTCGACGGCGCGGCAGCGGCCGCCGTGGGCGTGATGAGCCAGGGCGAACTGCATTCCCTCGCCCTCGCCCTTTTCCTGCCGCGCGCCACCATGGCGGCGAGCCCCTTCGGTTTCGTGCTCATCGACGACCCGGTGCAGTCGATGGATCCCTCGCGCATCGACGGCCTCGCCTCTGTGCTGCGCGATGCCGCGAAGACGCGCCAGGTTGTCGTCTTCACTCACGATGATCGCCTGACCGAGTCGGTGCGACGTCAGGGCATCGAGGCCACCGTTCTCGAAGTCACTCGGCGCGAGAAGTCGCTGGTGGAGGTGCGGAAGAGCGCCGATCCGGTGCGGCTGTACATCGAGGACGCGGCGGCCGTGGCTCTCACGAAAGATCTGCCCGCCGATGCGCGAAAGCGAGTGGTGCCCGGCTTGTGCCGAGGGGCCCTGGAGGCGGCGGCCACGCGTGTGCTGCGGCGGCGTTGGTTGGGCGAGGGCCTCGAGAGGGAAGTGGTCGAGAAGCGGCTATCTGATGCCGAGAAGGTCGCGCAGAAGCTGGCGTTGGTGCTCTTCGCTGATGCGGCGCAGAGCGGTCAGGTGCTCACGAGGCTCAACAAGGAGAAGAAGGAATTCGGCGATGTGTTGCGCGCGGCGAATGAGGGTGCGCACGGCGGCAGTATCGATATGGAGCCGATGGAGCTGGTGAATGCCACGGAGCGGCTCGCGCTTTGGGTAGTGGGGCAGAAGTGACAGGCTCGCTCGAACTGCTCGACCTCGCGTCCGGTCTCCTCACTCGCCAATACGTGCAGCGGCCGGGTCTGTGGCCGCGCGCTTCCGCCCTTCTCGTGCGTCAGGCCCTGGAGGAATCGCTTTCGGGCTATTGGATCGTCAAGGGAATCGCCCTGGAGCAGTGCACCACACGCGCGCAACTCATCTGCCTGCGCGAGTATCTCCGCGAGGGCGATTTGGCAGCCCGCGTCGCTCACACGTGGTCGGCGCTGTCGCGCGCTTGGCATCACCACCCTTACGAACTTCCGCCCACGGTCGATGAGATCAAGAGCTGGATGGAGCCGGTGCGGGAGCTGCACGAAGTTCTGATCCGAAGGTGAAATTGAGGGCGGGAGTAGGAGTCAAGACGCGTTTTCGCGTCTGGGTCGAGCCGCCAAGTGGCTCATGATGCATATGGCTCATTCCCACGGACTACGGATCTGCCTACGTTGAGCAGTCTCTGATCCATTGGGGTCATGACAGCCTGCCGCTCGTCCCTCCCCGCGTGTGGCCACCCCGGGGGAGGCCCGCTGGCGAAGGAGCTTCAATGCCTGACACGGCGGCACACTCGGTTCCACCGGCGCGCACACCCTGGCGTCGGGCCTTGATTCCCGGCACTGCTCTTGGCCGGAGGGCTCTCGCCGCACTTCTTGCGATCAGCGCCAGCTTCCAGGGTGCAGCCCTTGCGGCGCAAGAACAAGCACTGCCCCTTGTGCCCGTCTCTCCGGAAATTGAAAGCATCGCGCGGGCCCTGGTTTCCATGGGTCGAACAGATACAGCGGGCGACTTGAGGCGCGATTTTCAGAATCGCAGGGTGATCCTCTCCGAACTTGGCACCGATAACGCCGCCACTGGCCATCCTGACGATCGGACAAGGAATGGCTTTCTGGGACGCCGCGAGAGGACTGACCCGGCCGCCAATGTCATGGAGCTGAATCGGACGAACGTGACGACCTTGGCCGATCGCAACCCCCTTAGTCTCGCGCTCACTGTCATTCACGAATACGAGCACATGCGGCAGAGCAACCCCATCCAAACACCGGAGTACGAAAACCCGGCCTGGCAGACGGCGATCGCCGAGAGTCAAAGCTGGATGCGGGGTGTCGCCAACGACATCGCATGGACGTTGGCCAACACGCCCGAGGGCCCGGCGCGCAGAGCCGCGCTCATGCGTCTCGCCGGAACCCTCAATAACCTGCAAGCGGAGGCCAACGCTGCTATCGAGGGACTGAAAGGACAGATTGGCGAGGGGTACGTCGATTCCGGTCTGGCTTGGCCATCGATGGGGAAGTATCCAACCAGCAGGAACTTCGATGAGATCAAGGCGAGCATCGATGCGTTCGCCGCTCCGCTCGTCAACCTTTACTACCCGGCAAGCGGCATAGAGAGACGAAGGATCCTGGCCGAGGCCGCGGCGCCTGTTCCCACCAACCCCCCGGCCCCCGCCTCGGCCGCCCCGTCTCCGCCACCTCCCCCGC